>Ga0302280_1000083_pt1 | contig 89352 bp, 116 predicted proteins | sample III_Fen_E1_1_FD_198771 | JGI IMG/M metagenome (GOLD analysis project Ga0302280, IMG submission 198771) | Peat permafrost microbial communities from Stordalen Mire near Abisko, Sweden - III_Fen_E1_1 | ecosystem: Environmental > Terrestrial > Soil > Wetlands > Permafrost | place: Sweden: Abisko... | reverse complement strand
AGAAAACTAAGTAAGAGTTAGGTAATGAAGCTGTTCATCAATCACTTACATACTAAAAGTTAATGTAAATCTTTAGATAATCAACTCTCTTTCCCTAACTCTCAATTAGTTATAGACTTTCACAATCTTAATTCAATAGAAATAGTTATCTCAATATTACCATTAAATATCCTAAGATATAAAATATATAATAAAGAGATAACTAATGTATCTCAATAAGGATATACAGATGATACTTGCTGTATATAATATAATAAAGGTGTAACTGGTACTGATTATAACCCTGATTAGAAGTCAGGTAATTTGCAGTTACACCTATTAGGTATTTCAACCTAATTAATATTGCATTTTAGTAAAGAGAAATGCTAACCCTACTACCATGTCAAGTAATATAACTAAATATCCAGAGTATGTTATCAACATAGCTTATATCTGTGGTATTATTACAGATTCTGGATACAATATTCAAATAAGAAAGCCAATAGATGATAGATAGTTCATAATAGGTGCAGCTTTAATTTCAAGCTTCACTTGAGATACCTATTAATAAACCAGTAGGAGCTTTGTGATTACCCAATTCTACCATTGGAAACCTACTGTTTATCTATCATCTAAAGGCTAAAGGAATGCTTACACTGGTGAAAAACACCAATGAAATAGGGATACCCCTATGCACAACCTCAAAATTAAGTGGGGGATTAAATAAGGACGTGCATTCTGCTTAATAGAATCTTGTGTATATAATTTTGGGTAAAAAATATTTTTACTATAAAAATTTTTATCTAATAAATTTTCTATGTTTAGGTGATATACCTACATTATTATAGTATTCTTCTCCACATAATCTAAAAAACTCATCATCATGAAATCTGTAGGTTCTATCTTCTTGTTTAACGAAGCATTTTTCAGTTTTACTACTAAATGCTTTATAGAATAGATATAGAGAGTCTTTTAATAATTGTTTATCATCATAGGATAAGATATATCTTGGTAAAGGCCTATTAGGGTTTAAGAATTGAATATCTGCATCAAACTTGTTAAATATTACTTTCTTCTTTCTTGTTTTAATAGTCATATTTCTGTTATTTTAAATTTTAAGCATAGTGTGCTTAAATGGTTCTCCCCTCTTTTCACTACTATGTTATATGTATATCAGAAATATTATATTATATAATATTCTATATGTATTTTAGTTTAAATTATTGTAATAGAAGTAATTATCTATTCATGGTGTTAAAGGAATGGGCCTAAGGAAACAACTCATTTAACCCTTGTAAGGATATACAGCTTAGGCCCAAAGGCTGTAGAGTTGGGTGGTCAATATAGTTTAGATTGTTTACTATTAAACCTTGTTTGAACTATGCAGGTACAAAGTAGTATAGATCATTACCACCAAACATGTAGCTTTATCCTATCCAACCACTCTACTATTGACACCGAGATAGAAGTTTTGCCTATTTGGGGAAGGTTTCAGCTATAACCTTTAAAGAAATATTGTACAAATATAGTATGAAGTATTATAAACTCCAAATAAATTCTTAATTATTTTTATCTGGAGTTTGAAAAGGTTACTTAATTAGATATACAAGTTCATTTATCTTCTCTCTAATAGCTTTAGCTTCATCAAAAGCGTTATACTCCATATAAGCTTTATATAGATTAGTTAACCTGTCTATAGCAAGTATGATAGTTTCAATATTCATATTATTATTAAATTATAGTCCAGTCTTCCGCCAAAATATCTGATTGAGAAGCTAACCAGCCTGTAAGTATAGATCCATCAGCAGTTTTCATTCTAATACTACCTAAACAAAATAAAGTGTCTTTATCACCAAATACTTCCAATAACATTGGATCTTTAACCCATTCTTTCTTTACTTCTGCTTCCGGTAGAAGCCAAAGATACATATTTTTACCATTCCAGCCAGTTCTTGCAACTTTTAAACCTTTCTTTAATGCTTCAATAGCTAATCCAAAGGTCATATTATGATATACTCTATATGCTTCTTCAAAAGCATCTTTAGGAGACCAACTGATATAACTATCAGAATACTCTACTCTGTATCCTTTTGTATTAGGGTCTTCATTAGCTGGAATAGTCCAACCTTTAGATAAATTATACTCTCCAAGTGTTTGCGGATGAGCTTTAATTAGTTTTGTTCCAATGTACTGTTTCATATTATTTATTTGCTTTAATTATATCAATATATATTTCATCTCCTGGTTCAAATAAAGTAGCTATTTCTGGATTAATCCATGATAGACTAAACTTACCCCCAGGGCTTGCTTCCCAGAATTTACTATTTTCATGATTAGGGTCTCCATTTGCATATACGGGATTAGCATCAAGTGAGTATCTTAATACTGGATAGCTTTTATAATTACCATCTTCTTGTTTTTCACTTTTACTTGAAGAGTGTTTTGTAATACTCTCAATTTTAAATTTACATCTTACTTTTTCCATTTTATATTTATTTATTAGTTAGTGGATTCTCTTGGTTTTGATCCAAGCTCTTTAGTTCTTCAAACTAACGTTTTCACCAGATTAGCTTAGAATCCATTTATTATTCAATCCAATCTTCTGGGAATAGTTTATTATACCTATCTATTATCTGGTCAAAGAGATATTGTTGATAGTAAGTAAATGCTTCTTCAGAATTAGGAGTATGATATATACCTGCTCTATTTAGAATTTTAAAAGTTAAATGAAGTGTTTCATGAGCTATTATAGGAGAGCTATATGAACTTATCCATATACAAGGCGTATAATATTTATTCTGTCTTAGAAATTGGATACACCCGCCTTCTATATATTTAAAGTCTGGATCTCCATCAAAGATTGTATATTTATACTTTTTCTTTATATAAGCCCTTGTTTCTTCATTTTCCCCCATAAAGAATAATATGGTGGGGGTGTAAGGCATCCCAGAGATCTTAAATTCTTTCATTCTATAAAAATATATCACAAAGATACATTTTATATCTTAAAATTATATATATTTGTACAATATTTTTAAGATATGATATATAATTATCCTTCTACACAGGAAACCTTTGTTTCTGACTATGTACAGGTAGCTTCTATGGGAACTCTTACTAAACTTGAATTAAAGGTAGTATCTTCTTTGGTTAGGATATACTTAGAAGTACAGGATTGGGAATATGTTTTCAATGCTACTTCTTATAATAGGGTATATGAAGAATCAGGTTTAACTAAGAAGACTAATATGTATAAGGTTGTAACAGGGTTAAGAAAGAAGAATGTAATTAAGGATATAGAAGGAGTATCAGAAATATCAAGAATACTAATACCACAAGATGACACTACATTTGGAATCAAGTTTATACTCAAGTAAAATGGAATTCCCATTTGAGAGTTTTGAAGTAGTTAAATTTCATTTGAATAAAACAGTTGAAGAACTTGCTAAACATGGGCTTCAATGTGAATATAATGTTGAAATCAGTAATAAACCAGATAAGTTGTTCAACTTAGTGGTATATATATTAAAAGAAAGAAAGAATGACTAATGAACCTGATTATCAGATAGAGATTATAAAAGAGTTAGCATTAAAGAACAATATACCTTTTGCTACTATGAGGAAGATAGCTTATTCCCCTTATAGGTTTGTTAAAGAGATAATGCAAGAAGGTAATGCTAATAAGGTAATGATTAATGGTTTTATACATTTTTCAGTTAACCCAGTTAAAAAGAAGAATTATTTAGAATGGAAATTAAAACAAGAAGAAAATGACAGATAAACAAATACTTGTACAAAAACTTATTAAAGAAGATAAGATTAATATCGAAGAAGCTCTTTTATTACTTAAAGAAGTAGAACAAGTAGAAAAGAAAGTATATATCCCTTATTACCCACAAGGGCAATGGATAGATCCTTACCATAGGCAAATAAACCCATATGTAGTAACTTGTATTAATAGTAGATAAGTATGACAAAGAAAAAATCAATTTGGAAGAAATCAGTTGATAAACATGATTATGATGCAGCTTTAGATTATCTTACTTTAATATATAATCCAGAAGATGCAGAAATACTTATAGAAAAGTTAAAAAATACTAAAATAACTATAAGGAAGTCAAAAGATATAAGGAGGGCATCTGGATTAGAATTATTTCCTGAAGATAATAAACATGTTAAAGAGAATATAAAGAAGATTAAAAGAGGTATATTAATGAGTCCAATGTTATTAGTAGTTGATCTCAAACTTATAATTGCAGATGGAGCACATAGAGAGAGTGCAGTATTTTATACTTCTGAAGATGAAGATGTTAAATGTGTAATTGTATATAGATAATAAATATATGTATTCAAAAAATAATGAGTATTATGAAGACACTCTCTATTATAATAGAGATAAAAAACAATATGAAATTAGAACTAATAAGCTAATTAAAATAATTCCTATAGATTGTAAACATACTAATAGTGAAATAGTTTCTTATTTAAATCAATATGGGGATAGAAAACTTAAGGAGGTATGTGTTCAATGTGGTAAAACAACTGATTATTTAAATCCTTTAATCAATCCAATTGAGGATATTACAAATAAATTAAGTGTTTTAAAAGATAGATTATTTGAAAAATATATTAAAATAGGTGATATTAATGGAAAAGAATAATGGAGTTATTTGAACTTGATGAAAATATGTTGCCTGTAGTTACTCCACAAGCACTGTTAATACCTGCTTTTAAGAAGATAGTTACAAGAGATAAGGATAGATTTAAAGAATTGGCTAAGAAAGAACTTGCTTTTTTGTTCTTATATTGTAATTATAATTCTGATTTTACTGGTTTGCCAGATGCAGAGAGATTAGATGTATGTAAACAAGAACTTAAACTACCTGATAATTGGGTAATAGATAAGTATATCGAAGACGCAATAGTGGAATATGTTAAACAGACAGAGTCTAATAAACCCTTTATTAAGTTTCTTAAATCTTGTTATACAGGTTTAGAGAAGATAAGAAAGTATATAGAAGAGATAGATTTATCAGAACTTGATGGTAATGGTAAACCTGTATATTCAGCTAAAGACTTGGTAATGAATATAGGTAAGGCAAGTGAACTTATTACTTCTATATCTGAATTAGAAGAGAAAGTTAAAAAACAAGCATTATCAACTGCCAAAGTTAGAGGGGGCCAGGCAATAGGATCATTTGAAGATCCTGATTAACAATATGATAGAAACCAAAAAACATTTTAATACTGATAAATGGAGACCTTCTGCATTATATTTTAAGAAATATGGTGTATATACTCATTTATACCCAAAATCAAGTGCTTGGAAAGAGTTCTGGAAAGAAGAGAAAAGAAGATGTTTAAAAGGGTATGTTGTTGATGATGATTGGATAACTGGTTATCATTATTTCTATTTAAACTATTGTCAGATACAAATAGTTATACCAGTAGAAGGAGCAGAGAAATCAAAGTCTGGTAAGATTAAATCTGAAAGGAAAACAGACTTCCCTGAATTTTGGGATAGTGATTATGATTACTTTCACTATATAGAAGAAGCTGAAAATGAAGGAGAACACGCTGTAGTCTTGAAAGCCAGAGGCAGGGGTTATTCTTATAAAGGTGGTTCTATGTTATGCAGGAACTACTTTCTTATCCCTAAATCTTTAAGTTACGCTATTGCTTATAATAAGGAATATCTTATTAAAGATGGTCTTTTAAATAAGGCTTGGGAAGTAATGGATTTTGTAGATAATAATACTGCCTGGACTAAGAAGAGGGATTATACTACTTCTATTATGCACAAGAAGGCTTCTTATATGAAGTATATTAATGGTACTCCTAATGAACAGGGATATAAATCTGAAATCATTGGAATAGCTGTTAAAGATGATCCTGATAAGATTAGAGGTAAACGTGGTAAACTTATTCTATGGGAGGAATCAGGTATGTTTCCTGATTTATCTACTCTTTGGGATATAGCAAGATCTTCAGTAGAACAAGAGGGATTTGTTTACGGGCTTATGATTTCCTACGGTACTGGAGGGTCAGAAGAATCTGATTATGCAGGACTTGAGGAATTATATTATAATCCAGAAGGATATAATGTTCATGGTGTTCCTAATATATGGGATGAGAATAGTGAAGATAAATTAAGTGGATTCTTTGTACCCCAATATATGAATATGAAGGGGTTTGCAGATGCAGATGGTAATTCTGATATAGAAGCTGCAATTGCATCTATTGATGCAGATAGAGAAAAGATATTAAAGAAGACTAATGACCCAGATGCTCTTTCAAGGATTATAGCTGAAAAACCTAAGACTCCACAAGAAGCCATGCAAAAAGTTGCAGGTAACTTCTTTCCATCTACTGCTATTAAACAATGGATTAGACAGATAGAATCAAGTGATAAACTTAGCCAAGTAGGTATTAATGGGGTAATGGTTAGAACTAATGAAGGTTTAAAATTTGAAATGGATGAAGATTTACAACCTATAGATAACTTTCCACTTAAAAAAGGACAAGATTTAACTGGTTGTATAACTACTTATTGGTCTCCACATAGAGATGCTAAAGGGCAAGTACCTGATAATCTGTATTATGCGTGTTCAGATCCCTATGGTCTTACTACTACTGGTGGCAAGTCTTTAGGAGTAACTGAAATATATGTTAATGAAAATAACTTTACTAAACACCCAGCGGATACACTTGTAGCCATATATGTAGGTAGACCAAATGACCAGGATTACTGGAATGAGCAGACTTTTTCTTTATGTGAATACTATAATGCTAAACTTACACCTGAAAATGATAGGGGGAATATAGTAGATTATGCGAGGCATCATAAACTTCTTCAACAATTACAACATGAATTTCCTATACTTAGTAATAAAGGTACTATTAGAAATGTACTTGGTAGAGGATATGGTGTTTCAATGAGTGATGCAGATACAAAATTACAAGGAGTTATCTATTATAAGGACTGGCTTTTTAGAAAAAGAAGTAAAGATGAACAAGGAAATCAGATTTTAACTTTGCATACTATTTATAACCTTTATTTATTAAAGCAACTTTTAAAGTTTGATATGCAAGGAAACTATGATGCTGTTTCTTGTGCTCTAATAGGGCAATATGTAAGAAGAGAAAATATAAATGTAATGATTAATAAAGATACAAAATCAAATTCTATGAAGTTTAGAGAAATGTTTCAAAGAAAATAATTATACTTGTACTGTATGGAAATGCAACCACAGGCAATACCCTTTGCCAAAAAAGATTTAGATTGGGCAATTAAAAATATAGATTACTTTATAGGGATGTCTATATTTGGTACTACAAATCAGGTTTATAATAATAAACTTGAAATGCAGAAAGCTTATGAAGCATATGATGGAGATCTTAATATGGAAGAGTATAGAGATATACTTGAACCACTTGGAATAAATACTCCTAAGAATATAGGGCCAGAATTAAAAGTAAGGAATTTTCCTATTATTAAACCTACTATAGATTTAATATATGATACTTATGTATTAAAACCTAAAAATGCTACTGTACTTGCTATAGATGCAGATGTTGAAACTATGAGATTATCAGAAATGAATGATGCTCTTACTTCTGCTACTCAACAAATGGCTATTAATGATCTTAACAGTAGGGGGATAGATACAGGTAAACCTTCTATACAAACTCAAACACTTCAACAAATAACTGATTCTTTCTCAAGAACTAATTGGAAAGATAAAAGAGCTAATACTGGTCAGAGTGCACTTAATTATATATTAAAGAGTAATGAAGTACATAGGAAGTTTAAGAAAGGATTCTTGGATTTTCTTATAGCTGGTGTAGTATCCACACTTAAAGAAGCTAATGGAAATGAGTTAGATTATATGACTCTTGACCCAAGAGATGTAGATTATGATAAGAATGCTTATAATGATTTTATAGAAGATGGTGGATGGGCTTTAGTAAGATATAGATCTACTGTATCTCAAATTATAGATGTATTCTATAAAGATATGGAAGATGCAGATGAGATAAACAATCTGTTTAAGAATACTACTATGTCTTATGCAGATAGTGCTTTTACATCTTTTACAGATAAGGATAGGTATCTACTAAATCCTAATGAAGTAGAAGTAGTAAGGGTATTCTGGAAATCAATGAAGAAATTAGGATTTGTTACTTATATAGATGAGTTTGGGAAAAAACAAACTAAAGAAGTAGATGAATCTTATAAAATAGATAAAACAATAGGGGAAGATGGTTTACCTGTTGAAAGTGTAGAATGGACATGGGTAAATGAAGTATGGGAAGGTACTCGTATAGCAGGTAAGATATATAAAAGAATTAAACCATTTGATGTACAAAGAACATCACTTGATAATCCTTCTAAATGTAAACTACCTATTAATGGTAGAAATTATTATGCAAGAAATGCAAGACAGTTATCCCTTGGTTCTTTTGGTATCCCTTTTCAGATTATATATAATATATATAAGAGTAGGCAAGAAGACTTAGTTAAAAAGAATAAAGGCAAGATAGTTAAACTTAACTTAAATGCTAAACCTAAAGACTGGTCTTTTGAAGAATGGCTGTTCTATGCTCAAGAGTTAGGCTTTATGGTTGAAGAAACAGATATGGGCAATGTATCTGGGCAACAGGGGGTATTAGACTTAGAATTCTCGCAATCACTATCTGTAATTGGGGAACTATTAAGGTCTGTTAAAGAAGAGTGGGATGAATTAGCAGGTATAACTAAACAGAGAAAAGGTCAGACAATGGCTTCTGAAACATTTGGTTCTACTGAAAAAGCTATTAATCAGTCTGCTCTTAGTACTGAAATATATAATAATCTATATGAAGATTTTGAAGAAAGGGAATATAATGGACTACTTGATACTTCTAAGGTTACTTGGATAGAGGGGAAGAAAGCATGGTTCTATCTTCCTGAATATGGGCAACAATTTTTAGATGTAGATGGTATTCAGCATTCAGAAACTAATTATGGCATATTTGTATCTAATAGCTCTAAAGATGAAGCTAAGTTTAAATACATACAATCTCTTGGTGAAAGAATGTTACAGCAAGGTGTTCCTGCTTCAGCTATCATTGAAATGATAGATTCTGAAAATATGAGTAAGATTAAAGAACTCATTAAGAATGCAGAAGATTTACAAGCTAAGCAAAAACAACAGGAAACTCAACAAGAGCAACAACAAGAAGCAGCTATTGAGAAATCTAAGATTGATATGATTGAAGAAGGTCTTAATAGGACTGACTATAATAAAGAACAAGATAGGGTTAAGGATATTAGGGTTGCTGAAATTACTGCTCTTGGTAGAAGTCAAGACCCACAAGATGCTATGGCTGAAGCTAAGCTTGCCCTTGAAGATAAGAAATTAGATCAAAAAGAGAAAGAACTTAGTCAGCAACAAATTAAGAATGATGAAGAGGCAAGTATAGAAAGAGAGAAGTTAGCTTCAAATGAAAATATAGAACAAATGAAAATTAAAGCAGGTGCTTATAAATCTGCTTCCAAATAAGGGTTTTCTTCTTTCATTTTTATATTTGGAAATAGCCAGTAGAAATACTGGCTATTTTTGTTTATATTAAAAATAGTGATATTAAAAAATGCTATATAAATTAATAACATAAAGGTTAGGAATATATAATAGATACATATGATAAATATAATAATTATTATTGTACAATACATTTATGGAAATAAATCAATTAGATGTCCTTGATAATATAACCAAGGAGGCAGGATTTGGAAAATATGCACCAGATGCAATTAACCCAATAGTAGTAGAAACCCCAGAACAAATAGCAGAAAAGGCAAGGATTGCCGATGAAGCTACTCAAAAAGCAGAAGCCGATAAACTTGCTGCTGATGAATTAGCTAAAGCAAATGAAGGTAAAACTGCTGAACAAATTGCAGAAGAAGCTAAAGTTGCCAAAGATGCGGCAGATGCTGAAACAGCAAGACTATTAAAAGAACAAGAAGATGCAGATGCACTTGGTCTTATAGGTGGATTACTTAAAAGGCAAGGATTTGATACTGATGTTCAATTTGAAGAATCAGAAGCAGGACTTGATAATGTAGTAGATGCCATATCAGATGCAAAAGCAGTTGATAAAGTAAATGCTTATTTAGATTCTATTCCTGGTCTTCGTGAGTATGCAGATTTCATTCAAGCTGGCGGAGATAAAGAAAAACTCTTTAATCTTTCACAGGAAGAACTTGATTATTCAAAGGTTACTGTTGAAGGTAAAGATAATGAAGCTAACCAGAGAGTTATTATTCAAAAGTATTTAATGAAGCAGGGTTTTAAAACTGCTGAAATTAATAGTGCCATTGAACAATATGAAGCTGGTGGATTACTTGAAGCACAAGCTAAGATGTCATTAAAAGTTCTTACTGATGGTCAAAAGACAGAAAAAGAACAATTATTGGCTTCACAAAAAGCTGCTGCCCTTAAAGATAAACAGGATAATGACAATTATTGGAATGCTATAAATGCTAAACTTTCAAGTACTGAAGCTATCAAAAATCTTAATATTCCGATTAAGGATAAAAAGAATGTATTTACTTATATGGCAGTTCCTGTTAAAGATGGACTATCACAAGAGCAAATAGATATGAGAACTGAAGATGTAGATACAAGAATTACTCTTGCCTATCTAAGGATGAATAAGTTTGATATATCTAAACTTGTAGCTAATGTAGCTAAAACACAAGTAGCGGAAACTAAGAAATTAGCTTTTAAATCAGCAGGACAACAAAAGATTGAAAGTGGAGCACAACCAAAAGGAACTCAAGATAGTATTATAAATCCAAACACAATGTTTGATGATTTAAGGAAATCAAGTGGAATCAATATTTAAAAAAAATAAAACAAAAATAAAACAATAACAAACTATGGCAGCTAATAGATATGTCTATGAACAACCGTGGCAGGAAAATGCTAAATTTACTAACGCTGATTTTTCACGTATGTATCTTGATGCACCAACTAAAATTGGCCCTGCAATTACATTCATGTTAGGTAAGGATAATATATCCCTTAACCCTATTACAATGATGACTGAAGGTGTTGGAGCAGTAATGACTCCACTTAAAGGTCAGGATTATGAATATGATGTAATGTCTAATATCGTAAAACAGATTCCAATTGCAGTTACTACAACTGGAACTACTTGTGGTATTGGCTATCAATCATTTAAAATTCAATTTGCTGAAAAGCATTTTGCAAATGGTTATACAATTATATCTCCTAATAAATATAAACTACGTGTAGTAGGTGATCCTAAACTTGTAGGGACTAATTGGGAATATATTGTAGTAATTGCAGGTAATGGTAATCCTAATGCTTTTGTACCAGCTTCTGAATTGACCCAAGGTACATTCTTCACTAATCTTTATGCTAACGTAGCTGCTGGTGGTTCAAGGGGTAACTCTTCTAACATCACTGCTCCTGCTAAAATTCGTGGACAGATTGGTGTACTTAGGAAATCATATGCTTGGGAAGGTGCAGTTGCTAACAAAACAATGACCATTGAATTTAATGGTTCTAAATTGTTCTGGCCCTTTCAACAATATCAGATTGAAAAACAATGGCAAATGGAAGTTGAAAACTCACTTGTCTATTCAACTTCAAATAGGGCTGATGATAATACCTATAATCAATATGATGAAAATGGTAATCCTATTATAGAAGGTGATGGTTTGTTTGCACAAATTGGATCTAAGGATACTTTTGGTTTGCTTTCAGAATCTAAAATTGACCAAGTAGTTAGGGATACTTATACCGGTATGAAGGATGCTGAAAATAAGGTTATCACTCTTATGACTGGTTTAGGTGGGGCACAAGATTTTGATAAAGCCATCAAAGCTGGTATCTTGGGTTCTGGTTTCACAGTTATTACTGATAAAACTTTCATTGAAGGTGCTGGTTATCAATTGAGGTCTACTGGTTACTTTGCTGCATATGACCATCGGGATGGTTATAAGATTGTAGTTAAGAAAACTGACCTTAATGATTTTGGGCCTGTAGCAGTAAATAGTCCTAAACACCCTATTACTGGTCTGTCTCTTGAATCTCATAGGTTGACTTTCTTGGATACTGCTCATTATGATGGAGCACCTAATATCATGGGATTGTATGATGAGAATATACAATTCTCTCGTGATGCAGTTCTTGGTGTGGGTTCAGTTCCTCCAGGATTCCCTTCAACTTCTAACAGGAGTTCAGATGTACATGCTCACTCTATTCACTATATGAAGTCTTGTGGTGTTGTTATCCGTAGACCTAATACAAGCATTGATTTGCAGTGTACCTTGTCTTAATATTAAAAAACATTTATGTCAGATAAAATAATTTATGTTAAAAGAAAACCCTATACAAGAGGGAAAGTAGCTAAAGATAACTCAATAGCTGCGGAAGATAAATACAATATTGGTGGTTCATTAACAGAATCTGGGGCAGTATATAAAGGTCTCTCTTTTATTGAAGAGAGGCTTTTAATGCCTTTTATTATAGGTGTACCTGTTGAAGATGTAACTTTTACAAAAGAGTCTAATGATTACTTTATTAGGATGCACAAACATGTGCCCCTTGGTGGTATTAAACTTAATGTATCTTTAGAGGATGATTCTAAACCACTTGATGTTAAGAACCTTCCTAAAGTAGTTGAAGATTACATTCTTTGGAAATATTGTAGTGGATATTCAGCTTGTGTAGATTCAATTGAAGGATTTAATAGTTCTAATACAGCTATTATGTATCTCTTTGATGAAGAAGTTACCATTGAAAAAGATAATGAAAAAGCTAAACAGAAGGTAAAAGCAATCGCTGAATACTCTTCTATATCTGAAAATCCAGCAGTTGTTAAATCTATTCTTACTATTCTTAAAGGAAAAACTAAGGATGATAAAACTTCTATTGTACCAAAAGCAGATTATAATTCTATGAGTGAAGCACAAAGGCAAACTATGCTTGCAGATATTGCAATCAAAGAACCTTCTTTGTTTATAGAAACTGCTTCAGATAAAACTCTTGAAACTAAAGCAGAAGTTTATGAACTTATAGATGCTGGTGTTATAGAGACAGTTGGAAATAGTTATCAATTTGGTGGTGAAGAAGTAGGTAAATCAGTAGAACAAGTAGTTGGTTTTGTTAAAGCTGCTGCTAACTCTAAGAAATATCTACACATGAAAGCAAAATTAGAATCACTATTGACTGTAAAATAGTTAATAAGTGAAGATAGCAACTATACATAATCTCATAAGGTTGGAGTTAAATAAAATTAACTCTAACCTTTATGATGATTTTCTTGATGAAGAAATTGATGTTTTCTTTAATCAAGAACAATCAAAGTATATTTCTACAAGATATGATAATAAAGGTAATTCTAAGAAAGAAGGATTTGAACAATCTAATAAAAGAAAAGAAGACCTTTCAAATCTACTTATAGAAGATTATGTAGATACTGCTTATCTTTCTAATTTCCCAAATAAATATCTTTTTGCTGTTCCTAATAATTATATGTATTATGGAAATTCTTCTTTAAAGATATATGGGGCTACTTCCTATACTACTTCTTTAGTTAGTACAACTAATACTCTTAGTTCTATAATTGCTACTATACCCTTTAATGCTGGTAGCCAAGTAAATTTATCTAATTTCAGGTTACAGACAAGTGGTAGTTCAAATATTATAGATACTTCTACTCTTACAAATTCTCCTTCCTTATATTTATATCCAGATAATTATCTGAATTTTATATATGCAATTCTTAAACTTACCCCTATAACTGGATACTCTATTTATTGGGAAAATTATGGAGGTGTTTATTATCCTAATCAATTAATAGTAGTAAAAGCAAATTCTGGAGTATTATCTATAAAATATTCCTGGGATAATTCTACTTTTATTGTTCCTACTTTTAGTACAGTTACAAATACATACTTAACTGGTACATCTGGTGGTTCTTATTCTTATCCTGCTGGTATTGAAACCCAGCAAATGTATATTAAAGAACTATTATCAGAAACAACAGAAAGACCTACAGCAGAAGAACCTCTTATTACAAGAAGTGGTAGGTATATTTCTGTATATTGTTATAATGATTTTATAGTTGAAAAACTATATCTTACTTATATAAGGCAACCAAATCAGGTATCTTTAGGGCTTCAAGTAGATTGTGAACTTGCAGATCATTGTGTGTATGAAATTATAGCACAATTAGTTGCACACTTAAATGAAGTAATACAATCTTCCCCTCAAGAATATCAAGCTGCACAAAATGAATCAAATAAATCAGAATAATGGCAACAGATAAAGATAAAACAACACTATTTCAATTAACAAGTAATGCTACACAAGCAACTTCAATTGATGGTACAGAAGCAGTAGTAATAGAACAACAAGGTTTAAAGAAAGTAACTTTACTTAGTACTATAATCTCTTATATTAATAATGGAATTGGGGATTTAACTAAAGCTCTTGCAGATACTTATTATACTCCAATAGTGGATGATATTAAACATATAGATTTTGTAGTAAGTTCAGCAGCATTTCAAACAATACATTCCGTACCAATATCCCTATTACCTCTTGCGGGTGCAGCATTTGAATATGATATTATAAGTTGTATTATTGATTATAATTATTTAACATCTGCTTATACTATAACAGATACTATTGTTTTAGCTTATGATAATGGTGGAGTAAATGCAATATTAACATTTGCTTCAGCAGATTTTAGTGGTAGTGCAAGTGGCACTATTCTTAGAAATAGTCTTGGGGCAGGTATTGTTGCAAGTGCTGCTAATCAAGGATTATGGTTATATTCTGCTTCAAATCCAACAGCAGGGCTTGGTTCTTTTAAAGTAAGAGTTGCATATAGAATAGTAACAGTATAATAAGAATATGTTATATAAATATAACAACTATTAAAAATAACAATATTAGAATATAAACAATAATTTTATTATTATTGTAGTATATAAATTAGTCTATAAATTTCTATTAACAAATAAAACAAAGAAAATTAAATGAGTACAGCACAACGCTCTCTAATGGTAGCTCTCAATGGTGTAAATTATGCAGCCTCTGTAGGTTCTGCATCAGTTGAAACTGCCACAACTCCTGTAAATGTAGCATCTGGTGCGATTGCTATGTTTTACTTTAATGAAACAAATAATGATTGGGAATTGGTAAAATCAGGAACTCCTGGTACTTTTACTTATCCTGCTTACAAGAAAATCTTGTTTGTACAAGGTGTACCACAAACATCTAATCCAACTACTAACCCAATTAGTGTTCAAGTAGAAGGACAAGATGTAAAAGTTTACACTGGTAAAGCATATCTTGCACCAAATGCAATGGTATTTAATATTGGGTATGATGGTACTTCTGGCTCTGGTATTCCAGTAACAGCAAGTGCTGATTATACCACAACCCTTGTAAATATAACCAAGCAATATGATCCTTATTTTATTAGGAAAAACTCTGTAATCACTTCTCCTGCAACTGGGGCTACGCAATATAGTATTGCTTCTCAAATGGTACAGGATATGAATACTAAAAATGCAGCAGATCTTTCAACCTTTGGCTGGATTGCAACTGCTGATATTATAGGCAATGGTACTGCTACTACTGTAACTTCTGCTTCTTCTGGAACAAATAAAAGTATTATAGTAAATGCTACAGGTGCTGAAGCAGTAACAGGTAGTATTGCACAAGGTTCTACTGCTTTAACTTTTACTCTTGCTGGTTCTACTGTAAGTTCTGTAAATTTTGCAGTAGGAGATCTTATTAATATAGCTGGTACAACTTATGCAATTGCTGCAATTGGGGCAACAGGAGCAATTACACTTGGTATTACTCTTGATAGACCATATGTAGGGGCAACTCTTAGTACTGCTGCTGCATCTAACTTTAAATTCTATAACTCTGCTAATCCTACTGTTTATGGCGTACAAGGTACAGTAACTTATCTTGGATATAAAGTAGAAATTGCACTGCAAGATACTCTTCAAGGTGTATATAAATCATATACTACTCTTCCAACTGTAGGTTCTGGTAGTTCAAGTGAAGTTAGGGATTTGGAACAAAAAGCGTACTTCTCAAGGAGTATCTATAAACCAGGTGCTACTTTCCCTGATCCCCCACCTACTTATACTGTAAGTGGTGAAACTTATGCTATTCTTACAATTACTTGGAATAAAATATTTGAAGGAGCTAATCCTTCTAATGGAGATGAAAATAAATTTCAAAAAACTTTGAATATTGCTGTACCTGTTGCAAATGTATCTGAATACGCTTCTACCTTTACTACATATTTGAATACTTGGACTGCTTCTCTTCCAGTTCCTTATCCTGCTGCTGCTCTTAGCTAATAATTAATTAATATAGAGAAGGGGTGTAAAAACCCCTTCTTTCTTTTATTATGAGTACACCTTTTACAGCAACTACTACTGTTGTAGTTAGTCCTCTTGCGGCAAGTTTTGTTTTTAGTGATACATTTGATTTTAGTGGGTTTAGTATTTCATATTATGAAGTATTAATAACCCCTCCTTCTGGTATCCTATACACAATACAACTTACAGGGCTTGTTTCTAATATACCGCAAACAGTATTACCTTCACAATTAGGTTTTACTGGTTCTACTCTTGGGGATGGTGTATATAAAATGGAAATAAGAATACATCAAACAGGAGATGCAACAAATGTTTATACTTCTTTAGAACTTGATACTATTGTAGATTATACTTTAAAACAAACATTAGACCCAATTATAGCAAGATTATCCACCAGATGGGCAGATAATGATACTATAGTAGAAGAAGAAAGAGTAAATGAGGTATTTTCAATGTGGCTTCAATTACAGGGGGCTTATCTGTTAGTTAGTTATGGAGCTTTAGTAGATGCTCAACAAGTAATTAACACTTTAACTAATTATACAACTGGTAATTTCTGTTGGGATGATATATAGTCAATTAGAAATAAATGCTGTATTAAATAAAGGATATTATTGTTTAGGCAAAAAGATCTTACATATTGATAATTTTATTGGATATGGTAAAGGTTATGTTGACTTAGAAACAATATCAAGAAAACTATATTTATTTTTATATCTATTACAAAAATGGAATCAGGATGCAGAGCAAACTGAAACTTTAAATAATAATATAACCATATCTGATAGAGATAATATAATTAATTATATTAATGAGGTTTGTAGATGTGTTCCACCAGTAACAGTTACAATACCAACTACCTACTGGATGCCTGATTATTCATCAACTGGTTATGTAAGTTAATATGACAACAGCAGTAGTTTTAAGACAACAATCTTATTCTGGGTATGAAACACTTCCAAATGAAGCAACTACATTAACAGATGCTCAAGTAGATACTAATTGGATAGGTTTACTTCAACGTAGTTATGATGTTATACCAACAGGGGCAATTGTACCTTATTATGGTACTTCTTCTCCCTCTGGGTGGCTTCTTACAAATGGTTCTACTATAGGTAATACAAGTTCAGCAGCAGATAGTTCAAATGTTCAATATGTAAGACTTTTTACTTTACTTTGGAATGCGTGTGTAGTTTCTCCTGCAACTGCTCTTACAGCTTATGATGCTTCTTCTAACCCTATTAATTTTTCATCTTCCCCTGTTTCAGCAGCTACTGCTTGGGCAGGATTATATATTATAGCTTTACCTGATTTAAGAAATACTTTCCCTGTAGGTTTATCTGCTGCAAGTATAGCTACTACACTTAATCAACAAGGTGGGGCCGCAACAGTAGATAGTTCTCATACACATACCAATAATATAGTTCTTACTACAGTAGCTGCACATAATCATGGTACAGTATCTGGAACTACGGGGGCGGCTGGTGGATTTACCCCCTCTGGTAGTATTACAATGAATGCTATTTCAGACCATACCCATAGTTTTACAGGAACCCCTAACTCGGATACTTTAGTAGTTCCAAGTATTAGTATAAATACTACAGAGGGGGTTACATCTGTAGTAACACCAACTGTAACAAGTATAAGTACTGCTGTTGGAACAAATGCTTCTGCTGGAGGCACAACCCCAACTGGAACTTTTACAGGGGTGGTAGTGTCTGACCATACCCATACTTTTTCAGGGACTATGTCAGATGCTGGTTCTCATACACATACTATTTCTTCAGGGGGTGTTCAATCAGGTGGTTCAACTACCCTTGCAATAGTTCCCCCTTTTTATGGATTAAATTTTATTATTAAATATTCTTGGGGATTATAAAAAATATGTTTAACTTTGTTTTGCTTTTTGGTTTAATAGTTCAAGATTCATTTATTAACCTCTCAAATACAGTAAAAAAGAACTCTCTTCCTATTATGAGTATAAGTGGGGTGACTTCTTGGTTTCTAAGTAAAGAGCCTTCGCTTAGAAGTACTGTAGGGATTATAAGTATCTATCTTGTTTTTATAACTGTTCTTGCAACTGCAATTATAAATTGGATAAAGTTATATAAAACATTTTTTTCAAAAACCAAAGAAGCTGTACCTGTTATAGAAACAATTAAAACTATAGAAGACGATGATACAGCAGATTTCACTGGACAAAATTCTACAAAATAGTAATAAGTTCTCTCTTGCACAAGCAACTTCTAATTCTTCAACTGGTAAAACATCTGGTTCTGGTACAATAGGAGTATTTTGGGGATTTATAATAGGTATTTCATTTATATTTGGTGTATATGATAAGATATGGGGCTCTAAAACCCCTGATATTATGTTATATACGCTTACTTTTGCAAGTATATGTGCTGGTCTTTTAGGTTATAGAAAAGGGCAAGATGCAAAAGGAGAACTACATCCTGTAGTTTCTGATGATGATTGTAAAGATAATAATCAAAATTCTTAATTTTAAAATATGATATTAAATATTAAAGAAAGAGTAATAGGACTCTTTAATGAAGGAACTCTATCTAAAGCAGATATTGGAAGAACTATTAAAGAAGAATATAAACTACATGATTGGAGTGATGAAAGGGCAAGAATATTTGCAAGAAGAATCATCGCTAAACACCATAAAAATGATAATATGAAAATTACAGATAACACAAAACCAAAAGATAAAGTTAATTATGCTCAAAAAGGGGATAATGTAGAACTTGAATCTAATGGTAGAATATTTACTCTTGAACAATTATTAGAGAAATCAAAAGTAGATACTAAAATATGGGAAGTAGAAAGACATGTTATTAATAAGTGGGAAGTAGGTTCTAAAACCCCAGATGGTAAAATAATAACAGAAGAACTTTATCAGATAAAGGCTTGGTTAAAGAAAAATAAGGTTGCTTTTGATTATGAAGAACTTAAAAAGCAACTTATTGAAGATTCTAAGAATTATGCTCCTAAATATGAACCTATTAAATATAGTAAATCTAAAGATTCATATCTTTTAGAAGTATCTATACCAGATATACATATTGGTAAACTCGCATGGGATGAAGAATCAGGAGAAAATTATGACTGTAAGATTAGCTCTTCTCTTTTTATTCAAACAGTAGAAGAATTTATTAAAAGGGTTCAGGGATATAATATATCTCAAATTATATTTCCAATAGGTAATGATATTCTTCATACAGATAATGGTAATGATACTACTACTTCTGGTACTGCTGTAACTACTGATACTCGTTATCATAAGATGTTCAGGATAGCAAGACAGATGTGTGTAGAAGCTATTGAAAAACTCATGGTTATAGCCCCAGTAGTTGTTAAAATAGTTCCTGGTAATCATGATAGAGAAAGATGTTTTTATCTTGGAGAAGCTTTAGAAGGTTGGTTTTCTAATTGTAAAGATGTATTTATTGATAATAGTCCTAAACTTAGGAAATATCATCAATATGGGCAGAATATGTTACTTTTTACACATGGTTCAGAAGAAAAGATAGCTGATTTACCACTTCTTATGGCTACAGAAGAAAAAGAAATGTGGGCTAATACTAAATATAGAGAAGTACACATTGGACATCTTCATACTAAACAATCTATTCAATTTAAAGATATATCTGAACATAAAGGGGTTAGAATTAGAGTTATTCCTTCCTTATGTGCTGCTGATGATTGGCATGTGCAACATGGTTATGTAGGTTCTATAAGATCAGCAGAAGCTTACTTATGGAGTAAGGAAAGAGGATGTGAATGTGAATTAAATTATAATTTGTAGAATTTTATTATATTTGTACTACCATGATAGAAAAACTTAAAGGACATATACCAGATGTTGTTTATAATCAATTACAATCAGTATTTGATAAGTATGATATAAATAGTGAACTTAGAATAGCTCACTTCATGAGTCAGTGTAGCCATGAGAGTATGAATTTTACAAGAACTACTGAAAATCTTAACTATACATCTGCTGAATTACTTGCTGTTTTTCCTAATTATTTTCATGTACAAAACCCAGATGACTATGCGCATCAACCAGAGAAGATAGCTAATTATGTGTATGGTAATAGAAATGGTAATAATGGCTCTACTGATGGTTGGGATTATAGAGGGAGAGGGTATATTCAATTAACAGGTAAGTGGAATTATACTGCTTGTAATAAGAAAATACCTTCTCCTGATAATATAGTAAATATACCAAATTTAGTAGCTATTAAATATCCTTTATTTACTTCTGGGTGGTTCTGGGATACTCATACCCTTAATCTTATTGCAGATTTAGGAGATACAGATGCTGTAGTATCATCTGTAACCAAAAGAATAAATCCTGCTCTAAACCAATTACAAGATAGAATTACTAAGTTTAATTTCTTTTATGATTTATTAAAATAAATTGGCAAATACTCCTTCTCTAACTGATGTACAAATAAAGAATATAAATAGGTTAAAAAATGCAACCTATTTACAATTCTATACTGGTACTTCGGGGTTAGAGTATGTTGGTACAGTAGATGGGTATTTAAAAGAATTTGATAAGACTGCTATTCTTAGTCTTATTAAAGCTAATTTATCTACTGATTTAACATATGCTGAAATTATAGCAACTCTTGGCTATACACCATATGATGCAGCAAACCCAGCTTCTTATATTGCTCTTACTGCAATATTCTCTTCTATAGCAGCTATTACTTATAGTAATATAACTGGTGTATTTTCATTAACTGCTGGTTACTATATACCTTCCACAACAGATGAATCTAACTGGAACTCTGCATATACTAATGAAATAACTTCATTAACTACTACAGGTTCTTCTGGTTCAGCCTCTTTAGCAGCAAATGTATTAAATATTCCTACTTATACGCTTGCTGGCCTTGGTGGTATTTCTACAATATCAGGTATCATTGCAGGAGGAGACTTAACAGGAACATACGCCAACCCTACTATTGGAACTAATAAAGTAACTTATGCTAAATTTCAACAAGTAGCTGTTGTTAGCTTAGTTGGAAATCCAACAGGGGGAATAGCAAATATTCAGGAAATTACACTCGGAAGTGGGTTATCTTTTTCAGGTTCAACTTTAGTTAGTACAGGTACAGGCGGAACTGTTACATCTATTACATCAGGCAATGGGATGAACTTTACTACTATTACAAGTACAGGAGTTGTTACAATGGGAACACCCTCCACTTTAACAGTTTCTACATCAAATGCTCTCACATCTACTTCTCATACCCATGCCATTACTTCTTCCTCTGCACCTGGAGCCGCAGCATCAATTCTTGCAACAGATTCAAGTGGTATTATAGGTTCAACAGGTACAAGAATAGTAAAAGGGTGGTTTATTGATTTAACTGTTACCAATGCAATCACAGGTTCAGTAACAGGAAATGCAGGAACAGTAACCAATGCTACTTTTACAACTGCATTAACAGTAAATGGTGGCACATTAACTTTAACAGCAAATGCCGCTAACACTTCTGTTCTTACTATTGGGGCAGGAGCAGTGTCAGTTTCAGGTGTTAATACAGGGGATCAAACCATTGTTCTTACAGGTAATGTGACAGGAAGCGGGACAGGTAGTTTTCCTACTACTATTGCAAATTTAGCGGTTACAAATGCTATGATTGCCGCAGGTACTATTGATCTAACAGCAAAAGTTACTGGCTTATTACCCCTTGCAAACGCCGGTCTAAATGCTAACCTTACAGCTTCCAATGGAGGTATATTCTATTCTACCGCAAGTGCAGGTGCTATACTTGCAGGTACAACCACAGCGGGATTAGCCTTAATTTCAGGAGCCTCTACAGCTCCTTCTTGGTTTACCCCTACTGCAAGTAAAATAATCTACTCTACAACAGGTGGTGCTTTAGCTACAACTGCTAATTTTGGTTTTGACGGCACAAATTTCTATCAGGGCGTAAGCAGTGCATCTGCTGTTCATCATTTAGTCTTAACGAAATCAGGGATAACCTTTTCAAGTTCTTATTTAGGAATTGGTTTAAGGGTGGCAGCTTATACTTTAACAGGTGGTGCTGTACCGTCAGGTGGTGCTTCTGTACTTGTTGCGAATTCTTTTGATGCTCCGACTTTTGCAGGAACTGGTTCTACAGGGTTTACTTTTAATGTGTTTGCAGCTGACCCGATTGTGAGCGGCTATACTTCAAATAATGCGTTTGGGATAGGAGCAAACAGTATTTTTGCTTTTAACACTATACAAACAACAGGTTCGATATATGCAGGAAGCACTTTTCAATTTAGTGTAAGTAGTGCAGGCAATATCTCTACATCTGGATCTTTTGCAATAAACAGTACAAAATTTGCTGTTACATCCAACGGATTGCTTTCACAGGTGATTACAGCCCCACAGGGTGCATCTGCTGTTAACTATTTCTCTTATACCGTTCCTAACCTAACATCAGGTTCATTGATTGGAGTTATTGATTATGAAATTACGCAGACAATAGGCACAGGCAGTCCTTCTAACATTCAGATATTCAGGGTTAACTACTCGGCCAGTGGGTATACCGGCAGTACATCTACGATTGCTGGTATATTTCTAAATAGTTCAGCAGGAACTTCAACAAATGTGGGTATAAATGGATATAGTTATGGTACAACCACAGGGGTTAACCAAGGTGGTTTATTTCAGGCACTAAATGGGAATGATAATACAGGAGTTCGGGGAGAAGCTGTTACTTCTAAAAATTCCGCTGTAAATGTAGGTGTTAAAGGACTTGGGTTAAATGGTGGTACAAGTCCTGTTCAGGTTGGAGGATTGTTTGCACTGGCATCTACTTATGTTGCAACAGTCTCTGCGGCATTGATAGCTGATAATGTGGCTCAAAGTTCTCCTATTGCATTGTTTATGGCAAATGGTGTAACCAAAGCACAGTTTGATATTAATGGCTGTTTTGCTTTAAAAAGTGGCAGTAATCAGCCTTCCGGAACAGGAACATTGGTAGCAGGAACTGTAACTATTTCAAATTCTAATGTTGTAGCTTCTTCAAAGATATTCCTGTCAGATACATCCAGTTCTACTACCAATGTAGGTTCATTGCAGATTAGTGCAAAAGGAACAGGAACCTTTACAGTTACATCTGTCAACTCCTTAGATACAAGTACATTCGATTATATTATAGTTAATTCTTTCTAAACCCAAAACCTAAAAACAACCGATACTATGGAAATGACGGAGAATATGATAGAGGCAATTCAATTACCAGGATATTTTGCTGAATTTGTTAACAATGCAATAGCCGAGGCTATACCTGTAATATTTGCAGAAGATGCTTCAACTGCAAATCATTTAAACCGCTACGCATTAGCGAAGTATATGCAAAATACAAGCAGTAACCTCGGTGTTCCTGACATCACAGTTTATAGTGATGTTAAAGATTTTCCTTCAAGGATTTTAAACAATGAAGGGATAAGTTTTGATTCAGTTCAGGCTGACTATAATACAGCAGTACTAAATCAATGGAATAATGTAGCTAACGAATAGAAGAAGGACGCAAATCAAGGATATTCAGGAACTTAGTTTTTCGGGTTAGAATCAATTTTAGAAGAAGGTCAGACAATAATTATAATATAATTTCGTATCTTTGTAAAAATTATAAATAAATATAAAATGAAAGTTAATTTTAAACAAAAACTTAAAGATTTAGATGGTGTTACTGATTGTGAAATGTTTGAAAACTATGCAGTAATGGCATTAAGTGCCCCTGAAAAAGATAGAACAGAAGTACAACAACTTGATAGATTTGCACTTGCTCTTAAAATAAGAACTGCAATAGATGAAATTGATATAAATTTAACAGAAAAAGCAGATATTATGTATTGCATTCATAAAATGATAGCTGCCCCTCTTATTACTGGTAGGTTTAATGAATTATTTAAAGAAAAAGAAAAAGTAGAATAATGCGTATATTAAAATCTCTTACTGAAATAACTGATATAGTTCTTCAAATATTTAATGGGGGTAAACTATCTGATCAATATGGTCTTTCTAAAAGAACAGTTAAATATCTCATATATGATTGGAGAGCCACTCTTATTAGAAGAGATGAAGATGAAAATAAATTCTTATCTGATTCTCTATGGCAATGGTTAAATGGTGCAGTACCATTAGTTCTTGTAGAAGCATCAGAAGTGGGATTAGATACAGGAGATTATGTTCTTAGAACTGTAAATCCATTACCAGCACCTATTAGAAGTAAGAAAAGAGATATTATAGAATTTTATAGGGTAGATTCTAAAACAAGAATACAACCTATTAGAATGGGGGAGCAGAATTATTTTGGTTTTTCTAAATATACAGGAAAAGCTATAAGATCTTTATATCTTAATGGATATGGTTATATTTTTGGTACTAAGATGTTAAGAGATATAAAAGTGAGAGTAGTGGCTGAAAACCCTAAAGTAGCAGCTAATTATTTTCCAAATATAGGAGGGGCAGATTTTGATGATAATTCTCCTTTTCCCATGCCTTTAGATATGATTACTCAAATGAGGCAAGCTATTCTTAGTGGAGATCTTAAAATGAGTAAAGAAATGCCTATTGATACTGATGATGATGGATTACCAGTTAATACAATAAAAGAAAGATAATGATATTTGGTTTACTATATAATATTTTTATTATAATGTGTACATTACCACAGATATATAAGTTATTTAAAACCAAGAATACTACTGGAGTATCTCTATGGTCTTATATATTACTATTATCTGGGGCTATATGTAGTACTATTTATGGATTTACAATTAAAGCTGTGTTTGTAGAAAGCCTTGGTATTTATGATACTTTAGCAGCATCTCTTATTATATTTCTAATTTTAAAATATAGAAAAATTGACTTATACCCTAAAACACTCATATAAAAGTTTTATAAGGGATAATCCTTCTATTACTATAGATTTTTATACCTATAAAAAACTATGTATGGATTTCTCTGATAAAATAATGGATGAGGTTCTATTTACTGGTAAAAAGTTTTATATGGGGAACAATCTTACTTTTCTTCAAATAAAAAGAATAGAAAGAAATCCAGCTAAACCTAAACCTGATTGGCCAACTACTAATAAAACAAGGATAAATGGGGAAGTACCAAGAGATGAAGAAGGAAAACCTATAATTATTTATTATACTGATAAATGGTTTCCTTTATTATATTGGAATAAAAAGAAAACCAATATCAAACATGGTAAACTATATAGATTAAGAATGGTAAGAGGTACTAAGGGCTCTATGCCAAGAATGAGAGAGATATTTAATAAGGTTACTATGATTAATGAAAGATTTGAATTGCAAAAAAGAATAATTAGAATACCAAAAGTTAAAAAAGAAATAGTATGATTTATCAATTAGTATCCTCTTATACAGTAATAGCTAAATTATTTAGAGATTTTAAACAATTTGATGATGGGCTTATACTTCCTGCTATTGAGTGGATTGGAGAAGTTATGGAAGATGTTGGCATATGTGGGCAAACTATTACAATAGAAGAAACATTTACTTCCCATGATCATAGAGTTGAAATCCCTATTAATTGTATTAAAATTAATAACTTAGGGCATCATCATAGGCCAATGAACTATTCTACTGGTGATTTTACCAATCAAAGAGATATACAATCAGAAGATGATATGTATAATCACTCTCCTAAAGGATTTACTATAGAACCTGGTTGGATTAAAACAGATGAGGAATGTGTAACTTTTCAAATATCATATGAAGCACATGAATTAGATGAAAATGGTTATCTTATGATACCAGATATGTATCTTTTTAATGAAGCTTGTTTATATTATTGTATATTAAAATTAATAGGGTTAGGTTATAAACATCCAGCACTTAACTTTAAAGAGGCAAAGGAAATGTATGACTCATATGTAAGAAAAGCTATGTTTAAAGGATCTTTACCAGATAAGCCTAAAATGATAGCTTTTATAAATAGCTGGAAAAGATTAGTACCTCTAACTCATCCTAACCATAACTTTGGTAAAGGTCTTGAAGAAAGAGAACATATAGATTTTCATGGTGGGCTTTTTTAATAAATAATATTTATATCTCATAATTATATTTTCATTATATTTGTAGTTATATTTTCTAATTATAGATGCTTAATAAAGGACTGTGGGTAGATGGAGATAGTAGATTTGTACCACCTGGGTTTTGGAGTGATGCCAGAAATGCAGTAATTTATGATGAACAAGGCAATTATAACCTTACAAATGAGAAAGGTTATTCTAATTTTGCCAATTTACCTGCTGATTTTACCCCAATAGGTAAGATAAACTTTGGGGATGGAAATACAATACTTTTTTTATCCTATATAGGATATTCTACGGTAACTCCTGCTTCTAAGATAGCGTTAGTAGATAATTATGGTAATTTATCTATCATTTTTTCATCTGACTTATTAAACTTCTCTCCACTTCATCAAATAAGAGGTACATTTTATATAAATGACTATAATGAAAGAGAAATTTATTGGACAGATGGTTTTAATCCACCATCATATCTAAATATAGATAATTTTGATGCTTCTACAATTACGCAAGAAGATTTATCTTTATTTTATTTAAGTGTATGGCCTCAAGTATCCTTAGATTCTGTTCAGGATGGTAGTGGACAATTAGAAGCAGGTTCTTACCAAGCAACTATTCAGGTTTTAAATAGTGACTTTCAACCATCAAACTATATGTTTGTGTGTGACCCTATTTCTATTACTAATAAGCCAACCTCTGATATTAATCTTAATTCATTAGATAACTATGATTATGATGGTGCTGAAAGTGGTTTGGCTACTGAGAAAGCTATTACTTTTGCTATATCTAATTTAGGTGGGGATATAGCTTATTATAATCTTATTATTATACAAAGTATAAACGGTGTTAAAACTTACTATCAAACACCTAATATACCAGTATCTTCTTCTTTATTTAATACGACCTATCAAGTTACTAATACTGCTACTTTAATACCTACCACAGTAAGTGCAGTTACTCAAACTTATTCTACTTATGGTACAGCTAATACTATATCTCAATTAAATAATACACTCATACTTGGTGGCTTAACTCAAACTACAGATATTGAATATCAGCAAATAGCTAATCAAATAAAAGTATATTATTATACTGAAGAATTTAATCTTGATAGTGATACGGTTAATTATAAAAGTGCTTATAATAATCCAGGAGCAATGGATGGAGAATCCATAAATAATGATTCTCGTTCTTATATGAAGGATGAAGTATATGCTCTTGCTATTGTTTGGCATTTTGATGATGCTACAAGTAGTTATGCTTATCATATTCCAGGTAGAGCATTAATTCCTGGAAGAGATGATGGTACTGTAACAGATACTATTTATGGTGCTGGATGTCCTACTTGGAAAGCTTATAATACAGCAGATACAGAAGTTTCAGGTAATACTAATCTACTTGCTTATTGGCAATCAACAGAATTATATCCAAATACAGCAGAATGGGGATCACTTGCGGGTACTCCTGTTAGACATCATAGAATGCCATCTATTGCTAAAAGTCCTCATTATAGGGTTACAAGAGATGGTTCTAATAATGTTACTGAAAGAATAGGAAGGATACTTAGATTAAATATTACAAATATTAATCTTCCTACTGTTTTACTTAATAAAATAACAGGATACTCTATTGTAAGAGTTCAAAGAAATTCCTCCAATAAAAGTATTCTTATGCAGGGGGCATTATTTAATTTTACTGAAAGAGCCTCTGGAGGACATGTAATTAATAGTTTTCCTTATTCTGGTAGAACACAATGCGTAAATACTTATCTTGGTTCTTATTTTGGTGATATTAAAAATCAATTTTCTTTTTTTAGCCCAGAAGATAGATTTAATACTGTTTCTCAAGTAATTCCTGATTATTTATCTAATGAGTATATTGCTTATGCTACACAGAATGATCCAGCATTTAATAATGCAGATGTTCATCTATATAGTGGGCTAATAGCTAATACATCTCATTTTTTAACAGATCCAGGTGTAGTAAATAGGCCACTTCAAGTAGGTCTTGCCCAAGTTACTGGGCCAATTACAGGAATTAATATATATCCCCTATCAAATGGCCATGCTCAACAAAAGAGATTAATAAATACAGTTAAACAAATACAAGCAAATAGTTCTGTTGAAGTACTAAGTTCTCCAAGTGGAGTTTTTATTAATAATGATGGTGGGCCTTCTTTTATGTCTATTGATACTTCTGGTGCAGGAACTCCATATAATCAATTAAATTATCCAGATGAAGTATTAAGTGGAGATGGCGTTGCATCAGCAACTACTCCTCAATTTGGATTAACTGCTGTTCCTTCTCATGCTTATGATATTACAGGAAACCCATTTGCTTCTGGCCAAGGTGTTATTACCTCAACCGTAAATACTGGAAATTGGGCAGCTTATTATATTACTAATTTAAAGAAAGAATATAGTGCCCAATATAATACATTAGACCAGCTTAGTTATATGTATGCTGGAGCAACAGTATTTTTACCTACACCAGCATCTATCGCTACTTATGCTGCACTTACTTCAGGAGGTATTAATTCATATACTGTTTTAAATAGTCAAGGAGATACTTTTATATCAAATTTCTATTTTAGAAGAAGTGTACAAGGAGATGCTACTACTTTTGCATCTTCTACTGTTGAATCAGGTCTTGTAAACGGTACAAAAACTTTTATTGCAGCTATTAACTATGTACCTATTGAATCTACAGTTAATGTATCTCTTAGAAATGGTGGGGCAGATATGAACCCCGTAGATAATTCTATGGCTAAATCATATTACCCAAAGACAGGAATTTATTCTGGTTCTCCAAGTGGTACAATATTAGAATTACCTGTAACAGTAGATAATTTTTATGCTTATAATATAGATTATTCTGCTGAAAATACAGTAACTCAATATATACCAAAACCACTTAATATAAGTGAAGAAAATCAACTTCTTAATAGAATAGCTTATTCTGTTATGAGAGGAGATGAAGATGTATTTAATGCTTATAGACAATTTCTTATAAATAATTATAAGGATATGCCAAGAGAGAAAGGTAATATTAAAGATATATGGGTAGATCATAATAGGGTTTATATACATCTTGAAAATACGCTTTATGTAATATCAACAGATGAATTAAAGTTTGGTACTACTGAAGGTACTGTTAATGTAGGTACAGGGGCTTTCTTAGAACAAACTCCCATTGAACTTAAATCATCTGAAGATGGTTATTTAGGATTACCTACTGCATATGCTAATATATTAACACCAAAAGGTTATTTTTCAATAGATACTCGTAGATGTGAAGCTTTTTTATTTACTGGAGAAGATGAAAGAATATCAGAAGTTGGTATGAGATCTTTCTTTCTAAATAACGCTTATTTTTCTATTGCCCAGCAAATAAATGGTTTAGATTCACTTGCTAAATTAATTCCTGAAAATGGGTGGGTTCCTAATGGTATAGGTTATTCATGTGCTTATGATGCTAAATATAGAAGAATACTTGTTTATAAGAAAGATTACACACTTGTAAATCCTGGATTATATAACTCTTCTACTAATCCTTCCCCTAATCAATTTTATTATACAAATGGTTATTTCTATGTATGGTCAGAAACTGAAGGTACTCAAGGCCCAGATTCATGGTCTACTACTTACATGGATCCATTTTTAGGGTTAGTTACTATCTATGCTAATCTACTTTCATTAGATAATACTTCTTATTTTGTAAATAATAGTTTTACCCTTTCATATTCATTAGATACTAAATCATGGACATCTTTTCATGATTATAGTCCTATGTTTATGTATAATTCACTCAATTTTTATTCTGTACCTTATGTAACTCCTGGAAATGCTAATCATGTAGTACTCCACCATAGTGCTCCATATGGTAGTTTTGGTACTGTTTACCCTTTTATAGTAGAAGCTACCCTTAATAGAATGGGTAATTATGGTCAAATGAATAATAAGTCTGGGGGTTCCCCATATGTGGAAAATGCACTTCTTACTGATTCTACACAAGGACATAAACAAACTCAATCTATTCTATTAGATACTAAGTGCATAGATAACAATGGTGTTTTACAAATAGCTACTTTTGATGATGTAATTATTTATAACAGTTATCAATCTTCTGGATTAGTACCTATTACAAATAGAGGTACTTCTTCTTATGTAAGGGGGATTTGGAATATTAATAAGTTTAGAGATTTAGTAGTTAATTATGCTCTTCCTTTCTTTGATTCTAATAAAAATCCTATTAACGTGAGTTCTTCTAAAAACTATAATCTAAAGAAAAGATTTACAGATAATTATATAGTAACTCGCTTTATATTTAATAATACTAACAATTTTAAACTATCTTTGTATGATATTACCCATATATTTAGAAAGGTATTAAGATAATCTTATGAAACTAAAAAAACTAAAAAAATATGATGCTGGTGGAGTAGTAGACCAGAACTTCTTTGGTAATCAACCTTTTGCTGCTGGTAAACCTAAGAAACAAAGACTATTTGCAGATGGTGGTGTTATTACATCATTAAAAGATTTAAAAAACCTTCCTACTCAAACATTTGATACCCCATTAGACGAAAAATATCATGATACTTATCAGAATTGGTTAAATAAAAATGGAGTTAGTGATTTTGATAAAGAGGGTAATGGTTATGATTATGATTATAAAGGTGCTTTCTTAGCAGGTATTAATAGGGATGGTGGAAATGGACATTTTCCAGATACTTTTAAGAAGCCTAACCATGAAACTTTTAGTAACGAAAGCCAATATGCAAATATGGTTAAGGATTTACCAAAAGGTCATTGGGATGGTGATAATTTTGTTAAATATACTCCTGACTATAATGCAAGTACTCCTATACCAATGTCTTCTAATCCAGGATCTTTTGGTAAACAAGCTCCTTGGTATGAAAATAATAGATTAAATGGGCCATCTATAACTTTCCCTAACCCTGAAGAAAATATGATTAGGGCAGATGGTGGTAATGTACAACCAATGTCTAATATTTCTCTATCTAAACCTTATCTTCCTAATACCCCTATTCAAATAGGTAATTCTATGAATGTAATAGCTGAACAAGGAGCTAATAGATTAAAAAAAGCTGGTGTAATGTCTCCTCAAGCAGCTATGGCATATAGATTACCTCAAACTAACCCTTTATTTGCTCAAGGAGGTAAGGTTTATAAATTTGATGATGGTGGTAGTATAGAAGGAGCAGATGCAGCTACTGGAGCACTTTCAGGTGCTGCTACAGGGGTTACTGCTGGATTAGCACTTGCTCCATTAACTGCTGGATTATCTGTCCCCATAGGTGCTATTGGTGGTGCTCTTGTAGGTGGTATAGGTGGCTTTTTTAAAGGTAAAAATGATTATGATGTTCAGCAAGAGAAATTAAAAGCTATGCAACCTCAAAATACTCTTCAAAATCTTCCTCCTCCTGCATATGGCAATAAATTTGCTAATGGGGGGCAAGTATCCCCAAATACTACTATTAATGTAGAAAAGAATGAACTTGAAACTAAAGGTGGTAGAATGATAACTGATTTTAGTAATAAACCTAAACATCCTAATGATGGTTCTATGAACCCACAAGGTAATACTATTGCTCAAAAAGGTAATACTATTATACCTGCCCATATGAGAAGTAAATATATAGGTGCTGACCTTATTAAAAGAAAAGAGATAGAATCTAATCTTAAATCTGATCAGAATAAAAGACAACAATTTGCAAATAGAAAATTTGCTGAAGGTGGGTATGTAGGTAAATTTGATGATGGTGGAACTACTTGGTCTCCAGTATTACCTAACAGCCAACCAGATTTAACAGATTTATCAATGAATGGGTATGTTGGCCCTGCTCAAACAATTAGTACTAATAGTAATACTTTAGATACAAGAACTGGTCAACCTATTAATGCTGATACTCCCTCTATATATGCAAATAATATAACTAATGGTAATATATATCCAGAAGTTAATCCAATTGATACACAGAATAGATATAATAGTTGGTCTCCTGTAAGACCTGTAGATACTAATCCTCTTGGAAATCAAAATCCCTCTTTAGCTGGATTAACTCCTGCTATGGTAGGCCCAGTAGGAATTTCTAATCCAAATACTACTAATAATGGATTTGATGCTAAGAAATTAATTCCTTATGCTTCTAATATCACAAATGCTATACTAACTGCAAATACTCCTAAATACGCAAATCCAGTATTAAATAATCATATTGCTCTTAATAATAGATTAGAAATACAACCTCAATTAGATGATATTAACAATAGTGCAAGAGGTACTCTTAATGCTATTGCTGGTAGAACTAATTCAGGAAGTGTATATAGGGCAACTGCTGGAGATTTATATTCTAAATCACAAGATGAAAAGAATAAAGTATATGCAAATGCTGCTAATTATAAAAATGGTATAGATAACCAACAAGTACTTGAAAATAGTGGGATAGACCAAGGTAATAATAAAACTACTAATGATTATAATTATTTAAAAACAGCAAGATTAATGTCTATTAACAAATCACTTTCTAATAATGTTGATGACGCTGCTACTAAATATTATAATCAAAATCATGACCAAGATTTAATAGATGCCGATAGTAAAAAAGCATTAATTGTAGCTGGTATATTTAACAATGAAGGAGAATTAGATAGGACAGGACTTGAAAAATCTTGGCCTACTTTATCAGCAGCTTTAAAAGCTAAAATGAAAATTGCTTACCCTAACCAAACGCAAAATTTGAATTAATATGGAGCAACCTATAAATTTTGATGATTTTACATATAACCAATATAAAAGTAATTATATACCTGCCCCTATTGATGAACTTGCTGTATTAGGTAAAACATTAGATGATAAATATAGTGCCAATAAGGCATTATATGATGAAGATAATCTATTACATGTAGATGCAAAAGATCAGGATATACCTGAAAGAAATAAAATTTTAGGTGGATATACTGACCAATTAGCACAAACAGTTAAAGATAATAATGGAGCATATGAGAAGATAGGCCCACAAGTATCAATGATTACCAATAGAATACATAAAGATATGACTATGGGTAGACTTGCAGCTATGCAAGGTAATGTAGCCTCTACAAGTGCTTATTATAAAGAAGTTGATGATGCAGTTACTAAGGGAAACATTAGTCCAGAAACAGGAAGTAAATTAAAAGCAGAAGCAGAACATAATTATCAAGGTATTGGGGATGGTGGTGCTAATGGTGTATATAATAGATATAGTGGTATTCTTCCAACAAAAGAAGTTAATATTGATGAGAAAGCAGCTAAATTAATTGAAGGTTGGAAATCAGATAAAAATCAAAGTATTCCAGTATTAAGTACTCTTCCAAGTGGGGCACAAGTATATACTCAAAAAACAGTAGAATCTGCAAGCCCTTCTGAAATTAGAGATGCCGCTTTAAAAGCATTAAATGCTGACCCTGAAGTAAACTCATACCTTAATCAAGATACAAGATTAAATAATCCAGGTTCTAAATATCCTAATTTAGAATCATATATTGCTACTAATGGTCTTTCAGGTAAAGAAAAACCAGAAGATTATGCAAATGAATTAAGAGCTAAACATCCAAATCTTTCAGATAATCAATTTATTAATTATTTAGACCCACAAAGAAGAATGAATGAAGGTGCTAATTTTGCATCCAATAAATATGGATTTACTAATGTAGAAAGAAGTTGGAGATTTGATCCTGCTTGGGAAGAAGCACAAAAAAATAAACAAGATAAAAAAGATAATCCAGATCTAATATTTCCTAATGAAAATGCAGCTACTGCTGGTTCTATTCAAACAGGAGATCAAATTCAAGCAGGAGTAAAAGCTAATCAGGAAGAGCTTAAAAATCTTAATACTCTTACTAATAATGGACAATCTGGTAATCCCCAAGATAGACAAAGAAGACAAGAACTTCAAAATATTGTAGATATTCAAAATTCTACATTAAAAAATGCAGCCAATCAATATGCAAACAGTTCAGATGGTAAAAATGCTTTACAAAAAGCATATCAAACTATGCTTACTCTTAGTAAAAATGGAGATTTTGGTAATAATCCTAATCAACCTACATATGGAGAATTTGAAGCTGCTGTAAATAAAGGATATAATTGGACAGATAGATTTAAAAGTAATCCTAATTTACTTGGATTTTATAATCAAACTGTTCAACAGACAAAAGATTATTTATCTAAGGGTGGTATGGAAGTACAAAATAGTAATCCAAAAGCATATACTGCAAATGTATTAACAGGAACTACTTTTGATAAAGATGTAAATGAACCACTTACTAAAAGGGTAACTGAAAATTCTACTAATTATATACTTCCTGATGGTACTCAATTAGACCAATTTGTTAATGATAAAATGCCAAAAGAAGGTGGTACATTACATGTATCCGCATTAGATCAACCTATTGATGGTATCTATGCCCATCAACTTACTATAAAAGATAAGAATGAAAGAACAGTAGCCACTGTACCTATTTATCCTAAGAATACAGAAGATGAAGCAACAGTAGGTAATTATTTAATGAAAAAATATTATAAGCAAGATGATGTTTCTCAAAGAGCAAATTATCAAAGAGGGTTAAATATGAGTTCCCATGCTGCTTTTGGTAATGTCATTAATGATAAATTAGAAGATGATTATCAGGGTCAAGGTGGCTATGGGGATAGTAGAAAATTTGATCTAAATATTAATGGAATGTCTGGAGAAGGATTTTATATGAATAAGTCAAAGATTAAAAATCCTACTGGAAAAACTCAAGAAGTATATACTCTTTATGGCAGTGATGGAAAACCAGTTACTTATAAAGATTCAGATGGAAAATATGTACCTTATAATGGATTAAGTCAAACAGATGTAAGAAATAAACTGTACTTAACCACAAATCAATAAAAATGGCAGATATAAATTCACTATTGAAACCAGTAGATACAACTCCTGTAACTACTGATCCTGAAAAACCAAATCCTGAAAATACTGATACTTCTAATGGTACACCATTAACAAGTTTGTTAAAGTCAACTGACTTATTTAATCAAAGTCCAAATGTTTCTGATAAACAAGGTGTTTATAATTTAGATGTAAATGATTATTCTAAAAAACTTCCTGGTGGAGTATTTGTAAACTCTGGTTTAAATGATGCAAGAGCTAATAATCAAACTACACCAGAAGCAGCTCTAAATGGTCTTGGGAGAGCATTAGGTAAAACGGCAGGTAATTTAGTACAATCTGCTGGGTATATTGCAGGAGCTATTCCAGGATTACTTACTATGGATTTTAGTAAGGTAATTGATAATCCATTAGTTCAATGGGGGGAAAGTATAAATAAGGCAACTGAAAATGCTACTCCTATTTATCAAACTACTACTACTCAACAAGAATCCTCTATGTCTTTAGATAATCTTATATCTAATAAATTTATATTTGGGGATTTACTTGGGGAAGGTGGTTCTTTTATAGGTTCTGCTTGGCTAACAGGTTTAGGGGCAGGTGCTTTAGTATCTAAATTAGGTATGGTAGGCTTAGGCAGTAAAGCTTTACAAGGTACAAAAGCTATAGAAGGATTAAGTGAAGCCGCTGAAACTGGAGGAGTAAATGTTTGGTCAACAGGGGTAGCTAAATCTGCTATTTCTGATTTAGGTTCTACCCTTTTAAAATCATCTGTTGAAGGTTCTGCTGAAAGTGTAAACCCTGTTACAAGAGGTGTAGCCCAATTCTTAAATCAATTACCTAAACATGTAGCCTCTACTATAAATGCTTATACAATGGCTGGTTTTATGGGTAGAGGGGAATATATAGATGTTCTACAACAACTTAAACAAAAAAATGATAGTTTACCAGATGAACAAAAGTTATCTAATGACCAAATACAAGAAAAAGCATTAGCTGCGGGTAAAGAGTCTTTTGTACTTAATATGGCTATGCTGCCATTAGCAGAATTTCAATATGGCTCTCTATTTAAAAGTCCTAAATTAAGTAGTCAAATATTATCTGAACTTGAAGGAAAACTTGGTTCAGATGTAGAAGAAGATGTAGCTAATCAAAGTGTAAATAAGTTTGAACAGGGGGCACTTAAAACAGGTAAATTATTTAAAAATGCTCTTGTACAAGTCCCTAAAATGGGTGTACAACAAGCTATTAATGATGTATCTGAAGAAAGGTCAGAAGAAAGAACTGATGTCCTTGGTGCTACTGCTCAAGTATTTCAACAACTTCTTTCACATTTTTCAGACCCTAAATATGCAAGTACAATGCTGCAAGGTTTTTTATTAGGATTACCTTTTGCAGCATTTGAACATGAAGAACCTACTGATCATCAAGCAATAATAGATACTTATAAAGATAAAGTAGGGAAATTCTTTGGAGAAGACATATATAAGAAAAATGAAGATGGTACTACTGTTACAGATGAACAAGGTAAGAAAGTATTAAAAGATGCTACTACCCATTATATGTGGGAGAATCTAAAGAATGAAGCATTAAATCAAAAAAGTGTACATCCTGAAACTGGAGAATTAGTATCTTCTCCAGATTATGATGCTTATGATATATATTCTAAATTACAATTTGCTGATTTTGCAAAAGCTCATTTTGATGCTGGATTAGGTAGGTCTCTACAAGATAAGCTTACTTTAGAAGGGCAAAAGAAACCAGATGAATTTTTACAAGCAGGTATTACTGATTTTAAAACAAATCAGCAAACAGGAGATCCTATGTCTCCACAAGAAATAGCAGATGAATATAAACAGAAAGCTAAAGACTTAGAAGCTGTTTATAATACTGTTAAAACTGCTTTCCCTAATAATGATATTGCCCTTACAGAAGCTCTTAGGCAAAAGATATTAAGAGATAAACTCTCTGAAGTTAATACGGATATACTTAAATATAGTGGTGGTAATCCTGATGCCATTAAAGCAAATGTACACTTAGGTGGAATTGAAGAACTTAATAAAACATTAACTGAATTACAAGATAAGTTTGATAATAGTCATTCTAACCATCCTCTTAATTTTAATATAAAAAACTCTTTAGAAAAACAAATAAAATCTACTCAAGAACTTATAGATAGTAAAACACAATCTGTTTCTGATATTGAAACTAAGAATCCTGATTTAGAAAAGAATACTGATGGAACATTTAAAGTAGATGACCCATTAGCTGAACATTTTACCAAACAAAAAGCTGGCCTAAAGGCAGAACTTGAAAACTCATTAAAGATTTCAAGAGATAAGTTTAGAGATGCAACTGATCCTGAAACTATTAAAAAAAATATTGAAGATACTAAACAAGCAATTGTTGAAAAGAATAAGCAAGGAGTTAAAGATTTAAAAAAAGAAGTTAAAAATGAAACTAATAAAACTAAATTAGTAGATTTGTCAAATGAAATTTCTGATGAAAAGCCAGAGGTTAAAAAAGTAATTACAGATAGAGTAGAAGAATTAGATAGAAAAGATAATACTAAAAAAACAAATAAACAATCAGAAATAGAAGATGATACAAAAAATACAGGAGTTAATGAAACTGAAGGAACAATTGGAAAAGGAACTCCAACAAGTGAAGAGGGAATTACAGAAGCTGATAATCAGGTAGGTAATCCAGAAGGATTTCTTGGAGATAGTGGATTTATAAAATCCCCTGTATCAGAAGATAAAATAATTAAAGGGGATGTTAAAAATCCTAATATTGAGGAAGAAAAAGTAACTAATAAAAATGTTACTGTTGGAGAAAAAAGTCAAATAACTAATCCTATAACTGGTAAACCTCTTACTGATGAAGAAGGTAAACAAGTTAATGTAGGAGCACAAGCGGCATTTCATAGTGCAGATTTTCATGTTGATACTATTATAGATACTAAAGGAAATGAACATTACACAATAGTAAGAAGTTTTAATGAAGATGGAACTCCTAAAATAGAACAAAAATATATTCAAATGTCTGCTCCTGGTTCTTATGAAATGGGTTCTGAAATAGAATTATCATTAGATACTAAACATGAAGATTATGAAGCCAATAAAGAAGATATATATAATGTACCTATTAAAATAACACAAGAGGGGAAACCTGATTTATATCTCCATACAAAAGATTGGCTAAATAAAAATCTTGGAACAAGTGATGAATTAAAAGATAGAAATGAAAGTATATTTAAAGAACATGCTTTAATAAGGGATTGGTTAATAAAAAATCCAGGTAAAACGCTTAAATCAGTTATAAATGATAAAAGTATTGGTTATAGGAATATATTAGAAGAAGGTACTACTAATACCCCTACTGAAGCATTTGGTAAAAATAATCTTAATAGATTTGAAGATGGGGAATTAGCTATTGTAAAAGCAAATGGGTTACTGCAAGGCAGTGATAAAACTATAACTAACCAAGCAATAGCTGGTACTGTAGTTATGGTTACTAAAACTCCTGTACAAGATGTTAATTTTGGGCATATTTTAGATATTGCAAAAATATCTAATAATGATAAAAGTTTAATTCTTGGAGCTATTAATACATACTTAAAGCATCAGGGTAATACTATTATTAATGGTTATAATGTAGGTTCTTTAAAAGGGCTACAAGATTTTATTAAACAATTTACTTATGTAAGTGATGACTTTAAGAACCTAAAACTTAATAGTCAAACATTTAATATATCATTGGTTAATGATAAACTTATTATTAATTATGGTACTTCTGGTAAGTTTGTAGAAGGAGAATCTTATGATGAATCTAAATATAATTTAGACCAACATAATACTTCTATAACTACTGTACTTGATAGTAAAACCCATACTGTAAAAGCTGATCTTATTGATTCTAAGGATGAATATAACCATTCTCAAGTAGATGAAAATGGTTCACATATAGTTAAGAATTATCCTAATTATATGGATTTCTTATTAAAGAATAATATACTTAGTACAGATCTATCTCCTATTATACAAAAAGATGGTAGTAGGTCTTACTTTGTACAACCTACTGTTACTTTTGATACTGATATATTACCATCTGAAATTAAACCTATTGAAGAACCTATAACTACTCATGTAGCAGGGGTAGAACCAACTAAGGTAGAAGAAACTACTCATCAATTTACTCCAAAGAGGGGTAAAACCAATGAAGTAATTACTACCCTTAATAAGACTCTGTCTGCTGAAAGCCCAGTACCTTCTTTAAATATAAAAGATTATAAGTTAGAAAATGTATCCCTATCCCAACAAAGCCAGATAGTAGATGAACTTACTTATCATTTCTTAGATCAGGTTAATAATAAAGGAGAAAGTGTAGCAGATGCCTTTGATAATGTATATGATATATTTTTAAATAGTTTAAATTCTAAAACTACCAATGATTCTGCTAAACCTTTTATAACTCTTGCCCTTGCTCATTGGGATGCAAAAGAAGATGGTTTTATAGGGTTTAAAAGTTTAATAGAACAAAATCTTAATAATTTTAAAACTTCTATTAAAGGAGAAACCCTATCTGAAGAAGAAAGAGTTGCCGGAATTAATTATAGCGATGGGGCATCTTTAAAGATTAATCCTAAAGATAGTGCTTCTGCTAATATGAGAAAGTTTATGTACTTTATACCAGAAATGGATAAAGAAGGTAAACCTGTAGAATCTATTTTAGGTACTCAAAAGTTTCAGGATTATACAGCACTCTATAATAGGGTACTTATGCACCTTGTAGATACACCTTCTTATAATATATTAGGCAAATTACAAGAATTGGCAGCTAAAAATCCTAACTTAAAAGCATTATATGACAAATTAACAGGTGGTGGGGATATTCAAAAAGCAGATATTCAACTTATAAATGAGTTTAACACTAACTTTAGAAAGAAATTATCTGATTATGATTCTGTACTTTTAGATAATAAGAAGGGGGAAATGGCAGCTTACATACAAAATGCAAGCAAAAGTGGTCTTACTAATAGGATTAGTGAAAGATGGAAAAATCAATTATTAGGTAGTGAATATATAAAATCTTCTGAAACAGGAGAAAATAGAGGGGGTTATCAAATAAATACTGATAAAGCTAAAGAATTGCTTAATAGTTATACTAAATTAGTTAATTCTGCTACCCCAAATGGGTATTATTCAGATGAACAAATGGCAGATATTGCCAAACATTTTAATGAAGTAGGCATAGATGTTACCCCCAAAATGCTTAGAAATGTAAGTGGAGATAAGGAGAATATTAAATATAATCCTAATGATGATACTAAAAGACCTTTAACAGATAAAGAAATATTTAGTGGTAAACTTATTTATATTTTTCAAAGACTTGCTGGATTAAAGAGTGATGAAAAGAATACAGATGATTTATTTGATAAGAATAATCCTTTTTCTACTGAAACTTCATCTTTAAATATGCTTGCAAGAGCAGCAGCTAAAGAAGAAAGTGACAATTGGGGGGCTTCTTATAGAAATGGAGAAGGGAATAGTGTATTCTTAATAAATAAGACTACTTATCAAAGTGATACTCTTAATAATTTACAATCTACTGGTAGGGCAGCAGAACTTGAACAAACAGCTTTTGCTACTAACAATCCTCTTATTAAATCATTTGTAAGGGATACTGAAAGAGCTAAAAACTTTGTCATTAAATTATTTGATACTACTGATATGTGGGGGTCTAAAGAAGATCCTATTACTAAAGGTGATATGAATGATAAAGTAAGACAACTTACACAATTAGTTTTATTTCAGAATCAAGGTACTAATTATGGTAAATTTACTGGATATACTTTATCTGATAAATCTATGACTCAAAGTATTAATGACGCTAAAGTTAATATAGATGGTTGGAACTTTCAGGATGGTAAATATAATTTCCCTGAACATGTTATAGATAATTTCTATAATGCTGTTGCTGGAGAAATGTATAGGGTTAGGCAAACAGCTAAACAAATAGAACAAGCAGAGGATACTACTACTAAAGAAGAAGATAAAACTTTTACTAAAAAACAATATCTACAAAACTATCACACTGGGGCAAAAGCAGGATTAAAATTCTTCTTATTCCCTTCAATGAATGATTCTATCAGTGAAAAACCTGGAGATATAGGATTATATTTAAAGAATGGTAAAATAAATCCTGAAGTATTTAAAGTTAGTCCTGAAGCATTTGATAAAATAAGTGGTAAACAGGAGACACAAGTACCATTTGCACATGATATTATGAATCATGTAAAAGATATAATCAGAACTGAACTTGATGGAATGGTTAAACAGACTATTGAAGATTGGAGGAAATCTGGCATTATATCTAATAATAAATCTGGGATAGAAGATATACTTGGGGATAAATCATATAAACAAGATGTTATTAAAAATAGCGCATCTACAAATATAGCTGATAAATTACAAGATGTTATTAAACATTCAGCAGTTGATTTCTTAGTAAATGATGCTATAAATAAAGCTAATTTATTAGCTACCTTATTTAATGATCCTGCTCAATTTGGTAAAAAGTCTATTCAAGAAACCCTTGATAATTTTCATAAAAGAGCAGCTATGCAAATAGCACCAAGAGAAGTACCTAACTTTGGTAAAGGAGAAACAAGAAAAGTTATTTATCTTAAAGATTTCTATCCTAAATTTATATCAGATGATTTAGATGGTAAAGTTCTTAATGAAACCCTTGATCAATATAAAGAAAAGAATGCTATTAATGCTACTGATGCTCAAGAACTTTCTACAAGAAAAGAATATTTATATGGGCAATATAAAATGGGTAAAATAGAACCTTCTATTTATAACTCTATTATATCAAAGATAGATAAGTCAGTAGAAGATGGTAGTCATCACATAGAACTTAGCCCAGAAGAAGATATACATTTACAACCTAATAAGCCAGTTGATACTTCTTCTGATATTGATAATGGTATTAATAAAGCTATCTATAACAAGACTTCACAAGCAGTATTATCACAAGATATTACAGAAGGTCATTCAATGGATGCTTTGAGAAAGATGATGGAGAAGTATGATATAGCTTCTGCTATTTATGAATCTGGTGCTAAATTAGGCATGCAATCTCCTATTTCTATATGGGATGAAGATGGTAATATAGTAGATAATTTAGAAGATTTAATTGCTAATAATAGTGTAACTATCCCAAGAGAGGGATGGGGTATTCAGCAAGATATGCCTCATCATGATGATAATACTATTGCTCAACCTACACAAGAAAGGGTAAACTTATTTGCTGATTTATCAGATGATTTTAAAATTGGGGATACTACTATTGGAGAATTAAGAACTCCTTATAATGAAGCTCACTCATGGTTAATTAATAATGCCCATACTAAACTTAATGAAGAATGGGGTGTAAAAGATGGTCAGTTAAAAGATCTTACTAAACTAAGCAACTATCTTATTAAACAAGGAGAATCATTAGGCTGGAATCCTAATGAACTTGCTGCACTTAAAATTAATTCTGCAACTGGTAAATTTGCTATTGATATGGCATATTCTACTAAAGCAGAGAAGATTGAACCTATGATTACTTCCCTTATAAGTAATAATTTGATGGATATTCAACTTCCAGGACATTCATATATTCAGACTTCTTCCGTAGGATATAAAAGATTAGGTTATCAATTAATAGACCCTAAAGATAATTCAAGATATTCTGAAATAGCACTTCCTTGGAGATTTAAAGATAAAGAAGGTAATTTACTTGATTATACTAAGTATATAAATAAAGATGGTACTCCAAAAGAAGGTATGATGGATGATGAACTTCATTTTCATATAGGAATGAGGATACCACACCTTCCACATAATTCTACAATGAGATTTAAAGTAGTTAGATATTTAGATCCACGTCATCAGGATATGGCTTTAGTACCCCATGAAATTGTTAAACAGATGGGGTCTGACTTTGATATTGATAAACTTTATAATCTTACTTATAATTATGATTTAGAAGAAGATGGTAAATTATCAAAAGTAGACTCTAATCAGGATACAGTAGAATCTAAACAAAATAAGATTATAGATATTAATCATAAAATAGCAGGTTCTGAAGAGTTACTTAATAAAACTATGTCTCCTGCTGATTTTAGTAATCTTAAAACAGAATCTGATAGAATAGATGCCCTTATTAATAAAGATACTAAACAGGGTTCCATTCTCTATTGGGGTACTACAGATAAAGTATTTAAAGATAATAAAGCAGGTAAAGATATTACTGCAATGGCAGCTTCTTCACTTAGAAATCATACTTTATCTCAAGAAACTTCTCTACATATTGCACAAGGATTAGAAGATAAAAATGGTAATACCCATGATGATGCAGTCTTATTTAAACAAGATAATGGTTCTATATATCATGATAATAGTGAAATTAGAAAAGGTGCATATATTCTTAATAAAACACAAGGGTTTAATGGAAAACCAATATCCTCTTATATAGGGGAAATACTTCAATCAGCAGTTGACCAAGCTAAAGCTCAAATACTTGCAAAAGCTGGTATTAATACTTTTACTTTTGGAGTTAATGAATTACTTAATAAAACAGGATTTGATGAAACTTTTACTGTACCTTTTCTAAGACAACCTTCTATTGAAAATTATATATCTAAATTAGAATCTCTTAATGATCCTACATTATCTTTTGAAGATAAACTTACTAAAAGACAGCTTACAGATAAAACTTTAGCTGATTTAAAAAGTAGAGGAGTTACTGAAGTAAAAGCTCTTTCAAGGCAGGAGATGAATGATTCTCTCACTAATGGGGATACTAAAGTACAAAATCAAGCACTTTATAACTTTATTGCTTATGATAAAATAGCTGGAGATATGACAACTTTAAAGTCTGCTATGACTCCTGCTTCACAAGGGTTAGGTAAATCTATATCTGATGTTAAATTAGCTAATGAAAAAATAAGTAGTATTCTTCAAGATGGCCTTCCTCATATTAATGGTGGAAATGAATTTTTTGCTAAAGATGGGCAGAGGACAAGAGAGGGTAATATTATTAAAACAGGATTAGATGCAGCAGAAACATTAGGCACATTATTTCCTTATTATACTAAATCCTATGAGGGATTTGAAAATAGTTTTCTAAAAGAAGTGGGTAAATCTAACTTTCTTACTTCTAAAGTGTATGACCTCATGCACACTAATATGAAGGCTTCTTCTTTTACTAAAGAAGGTTTTATATCTAATGATATAGAGGGGGATAGAAAAAGATTAAATGTAAGTGAATATACTCTTGATGAAAACGGTAATAAAATTTATTCTAATAAATCCCTTGCCATCAGAGTTATGGAAGCAAGAACTAAAGATCCTTGGTTAGATAGATTAGCTTCTGGTATTAAATTATCTAAATCTTATGGTAATCCTGATGAAATTAATTATGATGCTGCAAAAGCAGAGGATGATAATACTTCATTTGATAATAGTTTAAAATGGTATAATGCTATTCATTCTAAAGACCCTGAAGTTAGAGAAATAGCAAAAGATTTAATTACTTATTCCTATCTTAATGGTGGAGTACAATCAAGAAGTTCTTTTGTTAAATATATTCCTATTGATTGGGCTAAAGAAAATCTTATTTCTGAAAAAGGTAAAATAGATTTCAATGATTCTTTAGCTTTTAATAGAGTACAAAGACAAGTATTTCAACATAATCCTACTCAAGCAACGAGGGTTAAACAAGATGTTACTCAAATTACTGATGTTAAAGGTAAAGATGGGGATATAGATTCTTTTAAATTAAAGAATTTGGATTCTAATGATATGGTATCTTTTAGAAGGGATAAAGTTAATGATGTATGGCAAGCACCTAAGTATCTTTCAAGATATTCTAAAACATCTAATAAATATAGATTATATGAAGATAGAGAAGATGGTGTATATCAAAAGATAAATACTCTTGGCACTGGTAATATGTATGAATATAGTTTTGATAAAGATGTAAATCATTCTTTATATAAAGAGAATAATATAGATAGCTATCAAAAAGTAGAAAATAATACTTTACCTGGAGCAGATATTCCTGAAAAACAACCTACTAATTTTAAAGAATTACCTACTGCTTATCAATTAGGTCAAAAATATCATTTAGATGGAGGTAAAACAGAAGATACACTTAGGGCTATTATAGAAGACCCTGCTACTCCTGCTTATAAAGAATTAGCTTCTCTTATTTTACCAAAAATAGGAGATATGAAAAATGAATTTACTACACTCAAAGTTAAAGGTAGTGCTCATGTAGGTCAGGAAAGTGGAGATACTACACTTAAATTTAATCCTTTAGAAGAAGAAAATGAAGGTAGGCAACAAGAAACCATCTTCCATGAAGCTTTACATGGATTAACTCTAAAAGATTTACATGATTATTATGATGGTAAAATTACAGATATTAAAAAAGTAACTGCGATTAAATCATTAGAGAAATTATATGAATTTGTAGATAAGAATCAAGATAAAATACAGTTACATAGAGGTACTGAAGTAGGTGGAGAGGATAATACTAAGGCTCTATTAGACCATATATTTAATAATGCTCATGATAAAGGTTCTGATAATAAGCAATATGGTATAGGAGAACTTATATCTTATGGTTTATCTGATCCAAGATTACAAAGAGAGCTTAATAATTTAGAATATGGTGGTAAATCTATTCTTCAAAGAATAGTTGACCTTATTAAAACTATTGTATTTCCTAATCTTAAAGAAGGCTCTGCTTTATCAGAATTAGTATCTAATGTATTAAAACTTACTTCTTTAGATGGGGAAAAAGAAAAACAAAATATAGTAGAACCTGAAAAAATAGATACTGGACTATCTCAAATTAAATATGCTCTTTCTAATCCATCAGAAGTAGATAGGGGTTCTGGTAATAAAGTTATAGAACTATTAGGGGATAAAAATCCTATTATCAGTAATTTATATGGTAAGATTAATAAAACTGAACAATATAAACAAACAGTATTAGATAATCCAAATGCAACTCCTGGAGAAAAGGCTAAAATAGCTATTGCAAATTGGGTAGAAGATAATTTAGAAGGTAGAAAGACTGATTTTCAAGAGAATTGGAATAAATTAAAAGAAGTTCTTAATAAAAAGTTAGAAGATGTAAATCTAACTGCCGAAAGTCCTTCTTTTAAAGATGAAAATAAGAAAGATAAATATGATTCTATTACTGATCCTGGTATTAGAAAAGTACTTATGCAATTAGAAAATCAAAAGAGAACCTGGGAAAATCAAAAAGTAATTACTTCTAATGAAGTAACAGCTAAAGATGAAGCTTTGCAGAATATTAATGTTCAAATTAAGAAATTAGTAGCTAAACAGGATTTACAATCTGTTCTCTCCTTGTCTAATGATAATCTTACTAAAGCTAATCAATTAATAAATGGTAATCCTACTTCTCATAATCTTAAAATAGCTAAGATTTATATGGGGGGATATGATTCACTATTAAAGAGTTTTGACCATAGTGAAGATAATCCTGAATCAGAAGCTGTTGGTAAATTCTTAGTTAAGTTTTCAGATGCAGAAAAAAGATTATTAAGTGCTCAAAGAATAGTTGCCCTTAAAGAAGGTAATAATACCTTTGGTAATATCTATAAAGAAGATATGTTTAATGCAGATAAGGATACTGGATGGGCAGGTTCAAGATTTGTAAATAGTAGTTTATCCCATAATGCAAATGAAAGACTTGTACAAAGATATATATCTGAATCTACACAAGATGGAGAAAATGAAAGTCATGATATTAAAAAGAAATTAGAAGAATATAATAAAGACCTTACTAAATCATTAGGTAAAGATTTTCATGATAGGATTACAAGAACTGGCTTAGATAATAAGAAAGAACTTATTACAAGAACTGGACTTGAATATTATATTAAAGAAAAAGAAATTCAAGATGAAATTAATAAAGGAGATAAATCTAAAATAGGGGAATTGAGTCTATTTAGACTAAATAATAAATATAGGATAGATATTAATAAGGTTAAAAATGGAGAAACTGATGATAGATTTAGTGAAGATTCTCATGCAAGACAGAAAGAATTATTAGATAAGTATGAAGAAGATAGAACTAATTATATTAAACATCTTGATAATACTTTAGATATTGAATTTGGAGAAACTAAATCTGAAAATGAAGCTGTTTACTTAAAAGCTAAAACAGATAGATTAAAAGAATGGGAACATGAAAATAGTCCATTTATAAGATATTCTACTGAAAATGACATTAGGAATGGGGAAGCTAATACAAAAGCCTTATGGAAAAAAGGGGGGCAAAAGTATCTTATCCCAGAGAAAGTAAATGATGAATGGGTAGAATCTAAATATAATGCACTTGAGAGTAATCCAAAATTACAAGAATATTATAAATATCTTTTTTCACTTAGAGAGAAATATGATCCTTATCTTGATATGGGTAAATCTATGAAGAAGTCGGATTTACCTGAACTTGCAAGACCTCTTATGAAAAACTTATTTGATGTAGATGGAGTATTTGGTAGATTAAAAAAAGAAGCTCAAGATACTCTTTATAAAGATGCTGTTGACCATACAAATGATGCTATTGACCCTGCTACTAATAAACCCATTGCAAGATTAAGAAATGGTATGATGGGAGACAAGCTTTCACAAGAGGATAGATTAGATGATATTCCTACTATATTTAAGAAATATGTAGAAATGGGAGCAGCAGTTAAGGTTAAAACTGAAGTTGAAGATGCTATCCTTAATGGCTTAGATGTTATTAGAAATCAAGAGAATATTAAAGGTAATAAAGACCTCAAACATACTATTGAAAGAGCAGAATATAGTGTAGATGCTTTCTATGGTAATAGAAAAGCAGAAGAAATGGAAGGTAAACCTGATGAAAATGGTAAAGTATTTTCAGGAGCTAAAGCAATAGATGCACTTCTTCATACAACTGTATTTACAAGACTTGCAATGAACCCACTTGCGGCTATTACAAGGCATACGCTACTTGGTATTACTAATAGAATACATGCTTCTTATGGTACTGATTTTAGTACTAAAGAATATAGGAAAGCTGGTTTAATTACTAATTCAGTAAATAAAGAAACAAGAGCCAAATTTAATGATATGATGCAAAAGATGGGCACTATTGGAGAATTTGAAGAAATAGGGCAATCTAAAGCAAAAGGAGTTATGAACAAGCTTATGTTCATGATGAAGAATCAGGAAATTATAGGTCAGGGTAGAATGATGGTTGCTGCACTTCTACATATGCCTGTATCTAATGATAAAGGAGAAACTTATTATATTGATGCTAAAGGTAAACAACAATTCTATAATTTATGGGATGCAAGAACAAGTACTGGATTTAAACCAGAGTTCTCACACTTAGAAGATAGTAGGATAATGAAGGATGCTGCTTTACGGGTTAAAAAGTTATCTGAAATTATACACGGTAACTACCATAATGCTTATGCAGTATTAGCTAAAAAGAATGCAATTGGTAGATTAGCTTTCACATTTAGAAACTGGATACCTAATACATTCAATAATAGGTTAGCAGAATCTTATTATGATGAAGACTTAGGTAGAGAATTTAAAGGAAGATGGTTATCTATTAGAGATATGTATAGGGCAAATAATAATAGCATTACTAAATCTATGCAATCATTTTTTAAAATAGCTAAAAATCAGTTATTAAATAGAGATACTGAAATAGATGGTTTATCTCCTGTTGATATTGCTAATATGAGAGCTAATATTAAAGAGATGATGTTAATGTCAACTATGCTGATTGCATTTATGGCTATTAAAAAAGATAAAGATAAAAATCATCCTAAGATGCTTACTTATATGTCTAATATCTTACATAGGAATTTAGATGAACTTTCATTTTACTATAATCCAGGTTCATTTGTAGATATGAGTAAGAACGTAATACCTGCTGTACAAACAGTAACTAACTTTGGTAAAATATTTCATGCTGTAGGGCAATATGCTTCTACTGGTAAGGATAAAATAACTGGTGGTGAGTATAGTGGTCAATCAAGAATTGGAAGGGCTGTGAAGAAGGCTTTACCTCTTACTGACCAAGTTCTTTCTACAGAGGAATCACTTACTAAAACATATTAAAAATAAAAGGGGTTATTTCTAACCCCTTTTACCACTTTTACCACTTTTAACACACTTAAATTACGAACAATTCTTCTCACTGAAGGCAGATTTCTTTATATTTTGTTGCAAAAGTAGTAAATATTTGCGACAAATTTTATACCCTATAGGGTATAAATCAATCTATTCTGAAGGTTTTATACCTGATGGGGCATAGCTAATTATTCTTTTCCTTTACCAAATATAGCAAAAGCAAAATAGATTACTACTGCTAATACTGGAGCAGTCCACCAACCCCCATATGTATTTTTAGGGTAATCCATAAAATTTACTGCTGCTGGTATAATAGCTAAAGCTATTAAAAATAGTACAACTCCTGTACTTACTTTACTTAATGTCATTTTATATTTTTTTAATTATTAACAAATTTACAACAATTACTATTATTAATAGTAATAGTTTCATAGGTATTTGAAAATCTTTTCCTACCCAATGTAAGAATTTATCAGTTATTGAACTTGTAGGTTTCAATTCCCCAATATATAAAAGGGGCTTATTTCTTATATCATTTAAGAATAAGTCAAATACTATCCACCTTACAGGAAGATATAAACTTAGATTAAATATAAAAGGATACCAATTATGGAAATTTACTATATCATAACTAAAACATGCAAAACATATTACAGCTATTATAAATCCACTAAATATTCCTTCTTCTAAATGATTAACATAAATATTCTTATTTATATCATCATTTTTATCAAATAGGGCATTTGCAAGTATTGTAAATAATGCCAATACCCAAAATATTATATAGTTAATCATTTCTTTTTATCTTTTTTAAATGTATGTAGGTTTATCTCTGATTTAGCTTCCCCTACTTCTTTTTCTGTATATATTTTTATATCTACTTGTAATAAATCACTAAATAGTATTTTTAGTTTAAATCTAAAAGGTAATTTAATATCTTGTTTAGTATAAATACAATCAGAGTATTCTTTATCTTTATATATTAGCTTTTCCATTAGTTTCTTCTTTAATATCAAAATGTTTTTTATAACTATATATAAATTCTTCTAATATACCTAAATTTACATTGTTGGCTTTAAACATAGCTTTTACTCTTTCACTTTTTAATATTTTTAAATATCCAATTATTTTGTATTGTAACATTTCACTATTTAGACTACTAATTTTTAAATCTTCATTCTCCATCTTCTTTTTTATTTGAATATATCATTCTACTTGGGTAATAATCAGAAGTATCTATAAGACCATATCCATAAGATACTAATGAAGGATCTTCTTTAGTAATATTAAATGATTCTGGAAAATCTGTCCAAGAAACAGTTATTTCTACTGGTTTTAAATATTCCCCAATAGCTTTTAGCTCCATTACATTCTTTCTATGTTCTTCCCAATCATGTTCAGTCCACCATTCAGTATTACCAACTGCACCTTTTAAAAAAGTAACTTTAGAAGTTTTAATATTACCCATTTTTCTCTACTTTCTTATCTTTTACATAAAATGTACCTCTTGATGAAGTTATACTTAATGCTTTCTTACCTTCTGTTTTAGGTTTATTGTTTAAACATTTTGTAACTTGACCTGAACTACATCCTAATATAGAAGCTGCTTTATTAATAGAATGACATTCCATAAATAATTCATCTGTCTCATACCAATATATATTTACTGGTCTCCCTTCAAAGTATTTATTATAATCATATTCTGCCTTACTCATCTAAAAATGTAATTTTGCAACTATTCCTATTTGAGTAGTTCTATTAATTAAATCATAAGATAATACAAATCCTCTTTCTTGTTTATCTGTATAAACCATAGTAGGAGCCAATGAGGGTAATCTACTATTTAAAGACCAACCTAAACTTCCACCAAAATATAATACTCTTTTGTGAGTATTAACAGTAGGTATTTGTAAAGTAGGTCTTAGGTTTTGTATAACAAATTTATGTCCTAAACTTCTATTTTGAGATACACTATCATACCAAGTTACATTTACTGAATCTACAGAAAAAGTGCCTTTAAATATCTTTTTAAGATAATAATCATTTACTATTGCTAAAGTATCTCCAGTAGTCAAATACATAGACTTAACGGGAATATAAACTGTATCCCCTTTTTGATATATAGTTTCTCCTTTTATGTATTTTGTATCCCCTTTAATAAAACTATCTTTATATATAAGAATAGGTTTTTTATGAGTAGTATCCACTATAGTTATTTTAGTAGAATCTTTAGGATTTTTATATTCTAATTTTGTAGTAACATTGTTATTACATTTAAGTAAAAATAATGTACAAAATAGAATAGCCAATCCCCATCCAATTAATGTTAATATATTTCTCATAATTTGGTTAATATATTTTTAATTTCACCTATCCTAAATTTTACAAGAGTATTTATTCTATCTCTAAATACTGGAAATTCGTTTAGGTATAGAGAACCATAATCCCAATCTAACTTATTAGTATTTGGTTTTTTAGATAAAAAATCTTCTAATCTATCCTTCTCTGTTTTCAGAGATAATATATCTTCTATTTGTTTATTATTCATGCTTCTACTAAATCAAGTTCATATACTTTTATATATTCATGACATGTTTTACAATCATGCCAATTTGTTTTATATTCTCCATCATTTATAGATATAGATATATAAGATTGATTATGTTTTATAGTTCCATCACACCAATCAGGTGTAAAATCTCCCATTCTATCTTGTATCATATAATATCCATCACAAGTTAATTTCTTCTTTTTTGGTTGCATAAAAACCTCTATTACTCCTCTCATTTTATTATTATATTTGTTCTTCTATTAAAGCGTTTAATAGAAATTTATAAAGAATACTATCGTGAAGTCTTCCTCTTATGGGTTCTGATTCATTCTGTCCTCCTGATTTAATATATGAATATATAGCTTTATCATGTTTAGACATTAATATACCCAATACTTTCATAGGTTCTATGTTAAAATCTTCTCCACTAACTTTAAAGTTAGCAAGAGCATCTTCACTATTTACAGTATAATCTCTACCTTTTTCTTTATTAACTACCATTATTTCACTCCAAAGAGTATCTGCGCTTTGGAGAAATTCTTCTCTTGTCATTATTTTATTTGTTTAACAAAACCATATTTACCTAATACAAATATTCCATCTATATTCTCATATAAAGAAAGACAAGGATCTATAAGTTTCAAATTAAGCAATTCAGCAATTTTTTTCCATTCCATATTAGTTATGTCTATTTTACTCACTTCTACTACTGAATTACTATCTTCTTCACTTATAAAATCCTTGCCTCTTATTTGAAACACAATTTTATTTTAATAATTTATAATATTGTTCAAAATCTTCTTTATCTGAAACAGTATATTCCATTTCCCCTTCATATTCAAATCTTTCAATATAATCTGTAGGGTTCACTCTTTTATTATCAATAATACCATATCTCTCTCCACCAGGAGTTCTTACTATATGAAATATAATACCTTCTGCAAACTCTTCACACTCATTAAAATTTAATCCAGTGAACTGAATAGCTTCTACTTGTCCTGGTTCTTTTTGTATGTATATACTCATATTAACATTTATTATAATTTATTGTAGGTATATAAAATACCCCTTCTACAAATACTGCTTGTACTTTTTTATGGGCAATCATTTCATCCCCATCTTCTTCCCTAAGATCAAATTCTACATAATCACTTGCTAATTTATCTTTAAAAGAAGATAATTTTAGAATAGATCTTCTCATTTCATCTTTAGTTAATTTAGAATTTCTATAAGCGGCATCTTTTAACCAACCACTTCCAATATCTTCAAATTTCATTTTAGTATTTTTTATTATGTTTAAAAGGTCTACTTTCAAAGAATTTTAATTCTAAATCTATATACTCTTGTATATTAGCTACTCCAAATTGATTACATGTTTGTATAAGTGAAGTAAGTATAACACTAAGATTAGTATTTAGATTAACCCTATCTACATGAATCATAAGTATAGCTGGGCATAAATCAAAGCAAGCTTCAGCAAATGTTCTCTTATTTTCTAAATAGAATTTGTCTATTATAACAGGCATTTGATTAAGATAACCACAAATATGTCCTAATCTTATAAATGTACCCGCTAATTCTGCCTCAAATGTGTCTTTAATATAGTAAACATATGATTCAGAATTAAAATCTAAAAGAGGATCCTCATTTGCCTCTTTATATTCATCCAACATAGCATGTTCACTATTTCTATCTGCTTCCATAGCTTCACTTAATTCTGAAATTAGTAAGAATAGCTTTTCTTTAAGGTTAAAATTTTCATGAAACCCTTTTTCTTTAGCTATTCTTGTACTTTCAATGACCAAGTGGGCAATCTCCCCTTGTTCCATTATGCTTCTCCTTGTATATTAGAGAATGGTAGAATAAGACCTGGAGTTTCTAATTGCAAAATAGAAGATTCTACTGGGTATTCTTCTTCTTCAGTATATTTGACATCTGTATATTTACCAAATATCATATTATTATAACAAAGAAAGAATTTATAATTTCTATGTTCAAATAATACCCAGTGGTCAGGGGCTGGCATAAGGGCAATTAAATCTCCTACTTCATATTTTACATCATCCCCTACTGCTACTACTATAGCTTTTAATATAGAACTTTTTTGTAAACTTTCAGGTATAACAATTCCCCCTTTAGTTACACCTTCTTTTGGTGGTTTAATATAATCAAACATAATCATACCATCATTAGGTTTAAAATCTACTTTTTTAATACCATTTGGATTATGATCTCCATTCAAAGGTTGTTCTTTTTGTGGTTGTGCTACTTGCACTACTTTTGGATTTACTTTCTTATTTGTACTCATTTTTTATATTTTGTTCAAAGTTAACTCTTTTTAGTTAACCATCAAATTATTTTTAATCTTTTTAATGAAAATACCTTTCCAAACTCCTATTTTATTACTTTTACCTACTTCTATATCTATACTATTATGTATATTAGTAGCTGTAGTTTCTCCTACTATATACTTTCCAGCATATATAAAGTCTTTACCTATTAGTTCTACGCTATCCCCATAAGAGAAATAAGCATTCTTATTATATTTCTTAATCATTTCTCTTGGTAAAGCTATAACTTTACTATCTATAGGGTTAATTCTATTAATAGGTTTATTACAAGCACTTTTATTATTCCAACATTTAGAATTAGTTATTCTATAACAAGTAACATTCATAACAAAGAAAGTATCGGTATTATTAATTATAATAGGTTTATCTTTAATATAACTTAAATGATAGGGGTATAATAAAAAACCTAATATAATACTAATACTAATAAATAAAAATAAAACAGGTTTTAAAGAATTCATAATTTAATTATTTAGTGAAAGAAAGGCTAATATAACCTTGAGGATATTCTTCTTTAGATTGATTCCAAATATCATTATCTATATGCCATTTAGCTCTTTGTAATAGAGAATCTAATTCTTCTCTACCTTTATCCAAGTAAGATTGATTTATATTATATACAACTGTATTAAAATCTCCAAATGTCTCACAAACTATTATATTGCAAATAACTGTATAATCTTTAATATCATCTTCTACAAAATATGTATGAGAATCAACTGACAGTATGGCCTCTTTATAATATTCTAATTGTCTATAATATCTCCAATAATCTAAAGTATCTTTAAAATTATAAGCTGATTTAGAAGTAGTTTTATAATCAGTAAGCCATATAATACCTTTATTATTATCTATAGTTAAATGATCTATTTTAACTTTTCTCTGTAATTCTAAATTATCACACCAATATAATTCTTTCTCTTTATGTGGCCAAGGTTTACAAATTAATTCCCAAGCTATCTTATTATTTTGTATAGACTGTTTACAAGCCTCTAATATTTCTTTAGTAGCTTTTGTTAATACATTTTTACCAGTAGCTTCTTCTAAAAAATGAAAATATTCAGCATTTTCAGGTTCAGTAAATTTCTTTAATACTGTTTCTATTTTATCTCTCTTAAATCCTACTTCTGCATATGCTATTTCACTTGCAGATACAGAATCATATCCAGCTATCAAATTCTTATAATAACTCTCTACATAAGCCCCCATTTGCCCAGTAGGTTTATCTAAGTCTGCTACTATAAAATTATCCTGATGTTCTAACCATGAATGTAATAAAGAACCCCTCTCCAAAGAAAGGGATTCTTTACTTTCATATACTCCATCCATATATTTTTTAAATTTAGCAGGACTTCCACCCATCTCTGGGTCAAGTGCATTTAAAGCACTATTGCTAATTGCTTTTACTTCAAAATAATTCATATGTTAATCTTTTATAGCAGTTAATAATATTTCAAGTTGAGCAATTTTATCTTTAGCTAAATCTGCTATAGCAAATAATTCAATTGAATTTAAAGTTACATTATTAATATGAATGTCATTTACTGAAAGACTACCTTTTCTTGTGCATCCTTCTAATATGGCTTCCCATCTTCTAAGTTTATTATCTACTTCATTAGCTCTTATTAATGTTTCTCTTTTCATTTAATATAAATTTAATTTCTTTAATTCTTTAATTGTAATATTAGGATTATACTTATATATTAATATAATTAATCTCCTTTCTTCATCAGTTTCTACTGGAAATACTTCTGGTTGAAAACTTCTGATATATCTTGTATTATCTTCTGGTATCTTCTTAGTTAAAGTTAACCAATCTTGAAAGGTTTTAGTATAGCAGTAAGATAAATTATCTAAATCTGCTATACTATCACCTATTTCAGTTTTAGCAAAATATATATATTTAATATATATTGGAAATACAGTTATTGGTGCTAAAGCTGTTATTATTTCTTCATAATAATCTTTTAGACCATATACAATTGCCATTCTTTCATGTTCAGAAGCAAAACCACTATAGAATTTTTGACCATTTATAGCTAAATATCTTGGAGTACCAACAGATTTACTATTTTTAATTACTCTTGTTTTAGTTCCTGGATTACATAAAAACAAAGTATTACCAAACTTTTCAAATGGGAAAGTATCATACTTTTTAGGTATTTTCTTTTCTCCTACTTTATAATAAGTAGCTCTTCTATGTTTAGATACTTGTATTTGTCTTATGTATTTAGGAATAACAATACTTGTTATTAATTCCATCTGTTATTGTTTTTCAAGCCATGTTTTATTAGTCCAAATATTATAATACTGATGTTCAGTATTAGTTTTATTAGACCCAATTCTATGTTTTATAGAACTTTTAAAACTATGACTAAAATATTTTATAATTCTCATAATATTTAATTTTTAAAATTCATCTCCTAATTCAAATCCTATTCCATACCATTCTTCTTCAAGAGCACCATTTTCTATTTCTTGTTCTTCTTATTCAGAAGTTTCCATACTCCTTAATGCTTCTTGATATAATTCATTATTAATATGATTTAGATTTTCTTCAGGGGGCATATTACTACCTAATGAACTATTTGAATTAAAAGTTAAATTTGATATAAATGAATCTAATCTTGCAGCAGTTAACGGTTGATAAGTATCAGTACTCATTATTTGTGATACTAAATTATCTCCAGAATTATTAAAAGTTCTCCAAGTAGTACCATTAACATTTAATGTACCTTCTTCTAATATATAATCATTACTTTCAAAAGTTACACGAAAATCATTATTAATACCTTGTATACCATTATCTATCCTTAATTTAATAATACTATCTTTAACAAGTTCTTCTACATATTTATCATAATCAGAAGTTCTTTTAAATTTAGGCATTTCAGGAAAGAAATAAAGTTCTTTATCTATATCTTTTTTAACTACAATAGGAACATTATTCTCTTTTAAATCAGGTAATAAATACTTTCTATATAGTTTTCTATAATTAGTATAAATAGAATCTTTAATATCAAAATCTTCTTTAATCCAAAATTCATATACTCTTAAATCAATAGGTTCTTCTAACATTAAACATATTTGTACATAAGGTACATATTTAATAGGAATTACTAATGAAAATAAAGATATAAATTTTTTAGTATCTTCATATTGCCTAATTATATTTTCTTCTATTTCTAAATTAAAAGGAGAATATATTCCTTCTTCATAATTTCTTAATCTAAATCTATGACTAATAATATCATTTTCTTGAAATAAAGCAGGTAATTCAGCAATAGTATAATATTGAGAAAAAGTTTGATCTTGACATAATTGAAACTCATGATATAAATTATTATATATTTCTTCTATACCTTGCCTATTCTCTTGTTCTAATTTTATTAAAGAATCTGTATTCTGCTTTAATATATAAAAAGGAACATATTCACAATAAGAATTACTTTCTTTAATGCCATGATTTTGTAATATAAATCCAAAATTATTTTCTATATGTAATTGCTCTATCATACAATTGTTTTCATATTAAATAATGGTAATTCAAAATTAAGTTTAAATGGTACTTCTCTTGCCTCTATTCCCCATTCAACATTAGTTACCTTATTAACTAACCCTGCAACAGCATAAGAAGCTATTAACATAGAAGCATGAGCAGTAGCTCTAAAAGTACATGGTTCATCTGGAACTTCTGAATCATCAAATAATTCAGCTTCATATCTTTCCATTCTTTCTTTAGAGTCTATAAAATATATAATACCTGTTTCTGCTGCTAATCTCATATCTACAAATAAATTAACCTCTTTCTTAGGTTCTTCTATAGCAGGTTCTTCTACTTTAGTTAATTGATATTGTTTCCAGTTATCATACATTAACTTCCTTGCTTTCATATTATCAAATCCAGCAAACATAATATCGTCTACCATTCCTTCTGAAGTATATTCTCCAAACTCTCTAATACCATAATTATCTGATAATTTTTGTGCAAGTTCTCTTACTGCTCTTGTTTTTAACTTACCTATATTAGTAAAACCTCCAAGCATTTGACAACTATTATGTGCTTCTACTACATCAAAATCATATATATAAATTCGATATGGCATTTTAGCTAAGAGATAAATAAGATTGGAACCTATACCTCCAGCACCCCCTACAATTACTTTAAGGGGTTTGAACCAAGGAGCATCTTTAAATCTATCATAATTCTGTGCTGACATATTCTTTTAATTCTTGTTTAATGATAGAAATCATCTTTGTTGTAAAATCACTTTTATATTTACCTAATAGAGCTATAACTTTAGTCATGACTTCAGTAAAATAAGTATCATCATGAAAAACAGAATCATACATCATGTGCATGGCCATACAACATTGTCTTGCTTCAGCATTTGTATCTACACAAGCATTTCTATCTTCTACTAATAATTCTACTGTTTTCTCATAATCATTATAAGTATCAGCAAGTAAACATTTAGTAAAATATTCTATTTGTGAATCTGCAATAAGTTTTTCATGATTACTAAAATCAAACTCCGTTTGAATATCAGTAGCATTTAATCTCTTACCTTCAGTATCCCAAACAGTAGCTATTCCTTCTCCATTTTGTTCAGCTTTCCATTTTTCCCAATCAAAATCAGTATGAATATAATTTTGTTTTTTAGTATTCCAATTATTTGTAAATTGTTTATACCTATTTTTCTTAGCTTCTTTTAATTCATCTATTCTATCAAGAAGTTTAGGTTCTATTTCTACAAATACATCACAATTAAATACTACTGTAATATCTTCTTCTTTATTACTATTATCTTCTTGAAATTGTATATTCCCTTCATCATCTCTAAAACTAAAAGAAGATGATGAAGCTAATTTTCGCGTAGAAGCAAAAGCTACTTTAGCAATTGGTTCACACGCAAAATTAACAATTAAAGATAGAAAGTAATTATGATCTGGAGATTGAGAATGTAAATGCCCTATATCTGTACCTGAAAAAAATGTCAATAAATTTACCTGTTGTTCGTTAGACAACTTCCACCCTTTCGGTATAGTAACTTCAGTAGTTACGTGGTATCGGACTATATCATACTTTACTAAGTGTAAAGTCACACCGCTTCCATCCACTTGGATGTACTCTACTAACTTCCAGTTTTTAAACTGTGTTTTCGATAGTCTCTGAACTTTATTAATCATAAGATTAATCTTAGCTGCTGATTGCCATATCTATAAATAGACTTAGGTTTCCAGCAATTCAATGTGTTTTAAATGGCCACATTATTTTTATAAATATTATACTTTCTATTAAGAAAAATTGTAGAATCTTTGTAAATATATTCTAAAAATTTATTCACATTTTCTTTAGATGATAGTTTATAACACCAAGTTTGTATAGATTTAGGGAAAAAATAATACTTATTAGTTGTTGGAAAATATTTTCCAAAAGAATTTTCTAAAAACTCTTTATTCCCAGCTATCTGAATAAGATATTTCTTACCAGAACTATATTTATTCCCATACATAACATTCCCATCTCCATCAAAATATCCTCTTAAAAAATCCTTCATATAATTAAGAGGAATATTTTCTAATATTTTTGATGATAAAGAATAAGTTTTTCTACTATCTAATCCTAAATTTAACAAATCTTTTGCAAGTTTAATTGAATTAAATGCTATTTGCGAATGATAGAATAATCTTTTTCCATAAGAAAATCTGGATTCTCTAATTACATCTTCTACTTCATCAGAAGACTCTAAACATACTCTAATTTTTTCAAGTATATCTTTATCTTTTGTTGCTACTAATATTCTTAGTCTATTAAAAGCTACATGTCCATCTGCACATATAAAACCAAATATATATGCTTTTTCTTCTGAATTAATAATTTTAAAATAATCTTCATTTAGTGTATATTTTCTATTATCCCCTCTACCATATTTATATGCTTGATATTGAGGTAAATATTTTAATACATTATATACTTGTTGATGATTTTTTAAACCCATCTCTCTTTTAATCTCTACTGCATTTAATCCAGAATCATATAATTCTGCAATTTTTTCTTTTTCTTGTTTTGAAAGTAATTTCATATTTATACATTTTATTATGTACAAATATAAACAATATTTATTGAAATAACTAATATTTAGCCATTGAATGATGACTGTGACATAATCCCATTTTTAATCCCATTAAATCTGGGTTTTCATCAAAAGCATTTAGCCAAGCTGTATCTTGGAAATCAAACTCTGTACTTGTCGCATCTCCTATATCCATAAGATACATATCTACAGCAGTAAACTCCATATCTTTATAATTTAGTAAGTTTCCTTCCACTTTTAGAAACAATACTCCTGACCACTCTATTTTCCCTACATTCAAGTGAAGTTGATGTATCTTCAACCAAAGTTCCTGTGAAATAACCAGCTTCGCTCTTCCTGGTAATTCCACTAATGGCTTTGTCTGATAAGTCTTCACTAAGTTTTTTTGCGATATATTGGAGGACTCTTGTATTTGCAACTCTTTGTAGCTGCTCTTTATTTTGCTCATCTGTTTTTTCTTCTTTAATAATTTTAAGTCTAACTTCTTCATTTTTAAATATTAACATTAATTTATTCTTATCGCTATTACTAATTTGTATTTCTGATTCCTGACCATTTATAAAATTAGTAATAGCAGATACCTGTTTAATAAATTCAGGATTATTTTCATCTACTTTTATTTCTAAATTACTAATAGATACAGGTAAATTATCATAATAAGATAAGAAATTTAGATATTCTTGTCGTAATTGTAAATCACTTATATTAATTCTTTGTTGATTTCTTGGGGTATAAACACATTTAAATTCAATATATGGAGTACCTTCTATACTTTCAACACTTATATAATCTATAATATCCAACATTATTTTTTCAAATAATAAACTATCATTCCGCATATTAAATGCAGCAATATTAGTTAAAATGGGGCCAGTCCCTAAACAAAATTTAGAATTATGATAACCAGAAGATAAATGAGAATGTTGATATTTTACAGCATATTCTCTATCTGTTACTGTTCCTCTACAACCACTTAAATAATAATCTGATTGATTTTCTCTCATAAAGACAAATCTATTATTTTGTAATACCTTAAGATTAAAAAATACATATAAGTCTTTAATTGGATGAGTTTTATCTAACTCATTTTTTATAATTATATCAGGAAAATGAATTACAAATTCATATTCTATATTATTTATTTTTCTAATTTCACAATCTTCTTTAAAATAATCATTAAATATAGTTTTATATTCTTCTATAATAGAAATATCAAATATTACTTGAGGCTCTTTATAAAATATCTTAATAGTATTATCTAATCTTATTTCTACTTTATATTGAAGTTCATTAAAAATATTATAATTCGGGCTATCTGAATTTGAAGATACTCTAATTTGTAAATCAATCATAGATCCTCCAAAACTACAAAAATATCCTCTTGAATCTAACTCTATAAGTCCATGCTTATAAACTTCTTCACTATTTATATAATTAGGATTAACAAATTGTTCATTTAAATCAGTTTCTATTAATTTAAACCTTTTATCTTTTATTAATTCATAATCTGGTATATATGTCCAACCTACAAGTTCTATATCTTCATCTCTAAAATATAATGAATCTACTAAATCTCCATCCCTATCAAAATAAGAAAATACTAATTTTTGATTATATTTACTATCTGTACCTAATCTATAGCCATCATCTGGTTGAGTATCTAATATAACCTCTTTACCATTTAGCATACTACCTAAATCACTTCCTTTCCCATTTATTATTTTTACTATATCTCCTGCTTTATATTCATACATATATTAAATATTAAAATAAAATAGGGGCATTTCTACCCCTATTTTACTATTAAAAATATGAAACTTATTACAATCCAAGACTTGCAGCTTCATTTGCAAGATTAGAATTGTCATCTTCTCCAAAAGGAGTATTATCAAAATAATCACTATTATTAACAGCTTCTGATACTTCTGCAAATTGTTTATCTGTATGCTTAATAAAAGCATCAAGTTTAGCAGCTACTGTAGGAAATTTAGTATTAAGAATATCATTTGAAGATGATGTATTCTTGTTAGTTTTCTCCCAGTTTTCAATCCTTTGACCAATTTCTGCGGTTGTACCTAAACCAGATACACCAATTGAAGTAGCGTGTTTCCTGATGTCATTATAAGACATATCTCTCCAAGAAGTACCACTCTTAATTTTAGTACTTGGCGAAAGAAATAGAACAAATTCTCCTTCTGGCAGAACTGCTGCTCCTAAAGACAAATTAGTTTTTGTCCTGTTTTCTGTTGCAGTTAGACCTTCATGGGTAATACCAGCATCTGTCATTACTGCTTGCAGTTCTGCCCATGTTGCTACATCTGTATTTACTTCACTCTTTTTATTAGTCTGTGTAGAGTACACAGTAATTTTACGAGAACTCATAAAAAATTAATTAATTAGTTTTTGTGTTAGTAGACCATCTACTAACTCTTTTGTTTTTAAAAATCCATTATCATGCAAATAATCTGAAAAGTCTTTTGCCTGATAATCTATAGAATTAAATCTCCCATTGGTAAAAAAGATAGGTTTTATATTTTCTTCTTTATATAATTTATTTGCCCCTCTTATTCCTGTTAAATCAAAGTCATATAAACTTATAATAGTTTTAAATCTTTGAGATAACTCTCGTATTAATCCATGTGTTAGCCCACATGTTTCACTTTGAGGAGCAATTGAATGAATATTAAATTCACTTAAACATATAACATCTTTATAAGACTTAGTAATAATTAATAAGTTATTCTCCTTTGGCAATTGCCAATACCCTTGAATAATAGTATTATTACAGTTATTAATAAATCTTTTTTCTTCTTTCTTTCTAAATGGAAAATAAATTTTATAGTTGCCATTACCAAAGTAATAAGCATAAGCTGGGTCTTTCTTGCTATAATTATAAATAATATTCTCTCCAATGAATACTTGTTTACAACTATATACAAAATATTTCTCTAATGATTGTTCTGATATAAAATAAGAATCCCAGTATTGTTTATCTATATCTGTAAATGGTTGTGATTTAATACCTATTGATAGTTTTTCCTGAACAGGTGGTTTATCAAATATATATTCTACTAATTCTTTCTTAGGTTTCTTTAATATATTAAAGTCGTTTGCTATAATATATAAAGAATCTAAGAAATTAGTACTATGTATTTTTTGTACAACATTAAAACAATCACCATTAAAACTACCATTAAAATCTTTAAAATAAAGTCTACCATTCCAATATGTATATTTACATGTGGGGTGTTTATCAACTCTAAGTGGAGATTTATATAGTTTATTAGTATCTACTTTTAAACCTAAATATCTCTCCATTATTTCTATTTCTGTAATTCTATTAAGAATAAAAGACTTTGTTATCTTAGGAAAGACATTTATCATGGTTTATTATTTAAAAAGGAAGATCTGAATTTTGAGCAACTGGGACAGCATCTGCTGGATGACCAGTAGTAGGTTCTGCTACACTTTTAGTAATTACATCATATTGAGGATTTACTACTACTTTAGGTGGATTAACACTCATAAGTTCTATAAATCCAAACCTTGGCAAAGTTAAGTAATTATTCTTATATACAAGCTTCAATCTAAGTTTAACCCCTATTGCTTTCTTACCAAGAAGGGTATTAGCTTGATTTACAAGATCTTCATAGCTTGTAGGATTAATAATTATATCCTCTGCTGGCATAAATTTATCAAGAATAGCTACTAAAGTAGAAGAATATTCCCTATTGGCAAGGTCAACTGCTGCATCAGGGGTTACATCTATTCCTTTAGCATACTTAACTGTACCATCAGGATTTTTAATTTCTCTTGTATGAACCCTTGGATAATTAACAAGATTAGCTTTTACTTTATCTTCATCAATATCCCATAATTTTGCAGTATAAGTTTGATCCCCATTATTAAATGTAAGACCAGTATATTCTACTCCACTACCATCCTCTTTTGTATTAGCCCTACTAAAGCCAATAAATTCAATATTATCATTAATACCACCGTGTAGAAAATTTCCGCCAGTTGCACCAGCAGTATCTTTATTTACTTGAAACATTTATATATTATTTATTAAAATTATGCAATTTCTTCTTCAAACTCATCTTCTTCATCTTCCCTTTCTTCCATAGCATAGGCTTCTTCCATATCTTGTCTTGCTTCAAGTTCTGCTTCTGTTAATTCTGTATTCTCTACTTCAGCAGCAGCTACATACCCAATAGTTTTATTACTATCTTTTTCTATATCTACATTTGACATTTCATAGATAACAAAATTACCATCAATTCCTTCATTACTTAAAGAGAAATAGTTGATTTTTTTATCTGCAACTATAAGCCCTCTTTCTTTAAGTAGGTCTGTTAAAGCAGTGCTCTTAAAATACCTGCCTTTATTAGAAGTACCTTTATGTTTGTAGAATTTAGAATCTTTTTCTGATGCTATACATAAACATACAGTCTCACTATCATATGCTATTGTGAGCCCATTGTGCTCTAAATTTAGAGTTTCATATGAACTATCAGAAAATTGAAACATTGATTTCTCAATATTTGCCCTTAGTTGATAAGGTTTTAGTTTTTTAGTACTTGTTGTACTTACTTTGCTATTTGTTTTCTTAGCAATAGTATAATTTGCCATACTAAATGGCTTTGCTCCACTATTCATTTTTAATTAATTAATTACTTTGTAAATTCAATTATCTTTTCTAAGATATATTTAGAATCATTTGGTATTTGATATATTCCTTCTCCAAATATATCTGGCGGGCATTTAGCAGAACCTCCCTCCATTGCAAGATTAAAGAAGTATTGAAATTTCTTATCTACAAGTTTATTATCTGCATATACAACCATAGTATAATCTTTTTCCACCATTCCTTCAAGTGCTTTTCCTTGGACTTTAGCTCTTTTTTCCCAAGAACTTTCTATATTTAAAAGTTCGTAGTGTCCAGTTACAAATATTTCTTTTGGTATTCTTTTAATCATATCTTGAAATTTTGCAATTTCATCATTATACATATTCCAAATATCAAAATTCTTTTTTGTTAATCTTGCTTCTTTTAATACCATATCAAAATATGCAGATTGAGAATCTACTACTATAGCATCTATTTCAGGATTTTTACCATATTCTATTAAAGTGGCAAAAGCATCTTGGAATTTTAATGGTCTATCATGATATTTAAAAGTCCCCTTAAAAGGAAGAGGCTTATTTTCAATATTCAAAAAGCCTGTTGTATCTCTATTCATATTAACAAAAGAATAGGTTTTTCCTTTACCAGATTGCCCTAACTCTAAGACTTTATAATAGTCTCTTTTTATTTCACTCATTTTTATTTTTATTACGTTCTATATATTCTTTTAATTGATCTATGCACCATTCTAACCTTCTATTGTTAATAAGTTTCTTATATGCACTTACCTTATATCTATGTATTCTTGGTTTATTATCTCTATGTTTTGCCATAATTATAATTCGTTGTGTGATTTTGCCAATATGTCTTTTATTTTATTTGATTTTTCTTCAAAAAATTGTTTTTGTTTAAATTGATGTTGATTAATTGCTTCTTTTAATTTGTTAAATAATTTCTCTTTTTCAAATATTGTTTCATCTTCATTAATCATCATTCCTTCATATGGTAATTCTGTATTTACACATAGAGAAGAATTATCAATTATCTTTTCTATATTATCAAATAATTCTTTTGTCAACTGTTTCATACCATTGTGTATTCCTTGTACATTTCAGGATTTTTATTAAGTTCTTCTGCTTTTTTAATTTCTTTGAATATTCCACATTCTCCAATGAAATTAAGAGAAACACTCACATCAGCTTCCCCATAAGTGTTTTTTAGCACAAAAAGGGCTCTGTACCTACTTGAAGCTGTTTTTTGATCCATAAATTTTCTAATATCATATCCTTTATAATCAAAAACTTTATATCTAACAGGATCAAATAAAGCTAAAATAATGTCCGAATTCTCACTCGGAGCCCCAGATTCTTTAAAATCTTCCAATCTTGGAGATAAATCTCCTTGTTTAAATCTTTCACTATCGGCAATCCCTCTATTAAATTGAGATATGTCTATTGGATTAAATTTATAAAAATCCCTTGCTAATCCCATATATTCAGAATGCTTATCTATAGTTTCTTTAACTGTAAAACCTCTTTCTCTTTTAAGTTTACCAATGTGGTCATTAACTATAAAAGTAATAAGATTAGGGTCATTCTCTCTATATTCTTTTTTAAATTCTGATACTTGTTCTACATGTCCATTATTAAGAGCATAAGCAATAAGTTTATTCCAAATACCTGTAGGATTTTCAGCATTTTCATAAATATCTATATGTTTTAACATCTCTGTAAAATAGACTTCACACTCATCAAGAGCATCTTTGATTTCTACTACTCTATCTGTCTTCTCCCAGCCTAAAAGTTCAGAGACATCCATAAGTATTCCATACTTCTCATAGAGCCTTACACAAGTCCATTTAGCTAACTTATAAACTTTATTTCTCTCCATTGAATTATAAATCCAATGAAGTTTAATATCAGTTTTATCTTTATTTTCATACCACCATTCATAAGGCTTTAATACATATAAATAATCTATGAGGGCGGTTTTCCCAACTCCCGTAGTTGCACCTAATAATAAATATATCTGTTTTTGAATACCTGTTATAAATTTAGAAGTTTTAGGAAGACATAAAGGTATTCCAGTATTCTTACCTTCTATTCCTTCATCTATTTTCTTTCTTAATTCTTGATATGACATTTATTATCCTGCTTTTTCATATGATGAATTTAAGAAATATTTTAAAGCATCTTTATAATCTGGATTAGCTAAAGCAATAGCAAATGCTCCTATTTGCATTTTAGATGATTCTTCTATTTTTCTTAAAGCTGTTAAAAAATGATTAATTAGTTGAGAATTAGTCCACTCATATCCTTCTTCTGTTAAAGATTTAGTGAAATATTCTTCATTTTCATCATTAATTGTTATTCTTACATTTTTACTCATTTTAAATATCTATTATTCCATTAAATTCTACATTCTTTTCTTTTGCTTCTTTAATACCTTCCCACATACTTGATTTTACATATTTATCTATTCCTGTCATAATAAGATTATTTTTTACTGCATATTTAGTTAACTCTATAACTTCATTATGCTTATAAACATCTGCTTTGATATTCTTTAAATAAATAGGGCCAAGTATAGCAGGGTCAATACTTTTAGCTGGAAAATTTCTACCATCTATAGACAATATATGTGGGTATACTGCCATTAATTCCTGGAGTGGTTCTTCATATTCTAAAAATGCAAGTTCTTTAAAAGTAGAGGTACAAATAAAACAATCAATATAAGCAGGTTGATACCCATTCTCTATCTGATTGATATTTACTATATATCCTCTTTCTTCTAAAACTTTTATATCTTCAGCTTTAAAGAGACCAACTCCAGTTTCTGTGTTACAATACTTCTTTAGTAAATCATACCTGCCTTCATGTAAAAGATAGGCAAAGAAAAACTGATTTGGAGTCAGTTTATGCTTTACTAAGAGCATTGCAAACTTTTCTACGTTATAAAACATTCATTAGTTTTTAGTGAACCAACTATCCAAAATAGTTGTTCTTAGTAACCTTCGTAGAAGCTCTCTTCTATTTCTACTGGTTGAAGTTCTTCATAATCAAATAGTTCAATTCTTTCTAATACTTCTTGAACCATAATTAAAGTAACTTCATAATGTACTAATTCCTGTAACAAAGGTAGGATTTCTTTTTCAGATAACAAAAATAAATTTGTTTTTGCATGAAAAATTCCTAATAAAGCAATAAGATCATTAATTTTATCTTCCATTTCAGTCAATTTTAAGTTCAGGTGAATCTTTTAAATTTAGGATGGAAGATTTGTCAACTACTGCTGTGCCTCTTGAAAATTTAGAGAAATAAGTAGTTTTAGCTTTCTCAGCTGCCAGTTTCAGAGCGTCTTTAACGCCTTCTACAAAACAATATTTGCCATATTCTTGCATTAATTCAAGAGGCTCTGAATATACCCAATCATAATTAGTATAGTTTAAATCTCTCCATTCTTTTGCTGACAATATTCTGTTATCCATTATGGATTCTTTAGGTATCCATAGATTAGTCAATCTTTCCTGTTCTTCGTCTGAATTTAATTTACTACTCATTGTGTTTATTGTGATAGCTTATCCATTGGTACAGAATATTCCTCACTATCAGTAAGCGAATTACTAACTATTGCGAATATTCGATTTTTAGAAAACCTATTGATGAAAACTTTGCGTTCTTTTGGTGTACCTTTATAAGATACAACTTTATCACCAACCTTTAAACCAAGTGGGTTATAGGCGTTTTTACCTTCGTTACTTATCATTATTTTATTTTTAATTGTTGTTCTTTAATATATTCCCCCGCAGCATAAAGTCCTGCTTCATACGCAAGTTCAAAGGTTTCAAATGTATCAATGCTTCTAAGTATAACAAACTTCATAATATCTGGTGAATTGTCATATATAACATACTTCCATATTAAGTTGATTGATTGCCTTTCGTCAATAAGAGGTAATACCACCACCCCATGTTTCTCTCTAAACCATCTTGCCAGTAAGGATTGGGTAGGGGCAGAAATAATATTCGGGGAATTTGAGTTTTTCATTTCATAGCAACTCCATAAAGTTTTACTTGCAGTAAAATAATGGTCACAAGGTTCCTCAAACCCTATCTCTTTTGCAAGAGTGGCTAAAGGGAATAAAATTAATTGGTCTTCCATATAATTATTTTTTTAATATACCATTTATTTTTAAATCTTAAAGCATCAAATTTACCATTCTCTAAAGCTATATGTACATATAATTCAGATGTATTATTGAGTTCTGCATATTCATTTATAGAAATATAATCTTCTAATACTCTTTTCATAGTAAATCCTTTAGTATAACAACTTCTAATTCTAATCTTATTGCCAAAAGTTGTTAAAAGATAGTAGACATAGAAGTTAGTTTTAGTAATTTTATTTGACATCTTTATATTTATGTCTAATTTCTATTAATAAATTATTAATAAATTCTTTATTTACTTCTTCTGGCAATCCAGAATTAAAATAAATAGTATCTAAATTTATAATATCCTCTTCAGCTTTACTAATAATATCTTCTAATTTTAATTCTCCTTTTCTGATTTTTAAAAGATAATCACTATTTGGTCTTTTAACATTCAAAGTTTTTAAAGTAGCTATTTCAATAGCCATGTCAAGTAATCTCCTACAATGAAGTAGATTTTTACCATCTATTTGTTGGCCATGTTTAGAAGTATCTACATATCTTTGAGTATTTCTATTTTCTAACCATTTAATATATTCATTATAATCTTTACAATGAATAGAATAAGCATCTTTATTAAAACATACTATTGCTTGAGGGTTCATACCTTTTGGTACAGAAGATGTTCTTATAGAATTGCTATCATCTAATTGTATTCCCTTAAAGAACAATTCTTTATATATTCTACTTTTAACTTCTTTATCTATATGGATAAAGTGGGCATGATAATCATAATATAAAGCAAAGCAATTTGGAAAATGTTCAAGTCCTACTAATCCACAATATTCTTGTTTTTTATTATCTATTTTTAGCCAAGATTCCAAAGAAATAGTTTTTCCATTATCATATAAATAAACAAAATCAATTGGAGTTTTTCTCTCTATTCTTTCTTTATCCCAATTTAACTTTTTATCTAAACCTTTGGCTTTCTTAATTTGAGCAATAGCATAACCACCAAAAGATAATTTACATTTTTTAGTTAAAAATTTGTTTCTGTTTTCAACTATTAAATTAAATATATCAGAGGTTTCTATTATACATTCTTTAGGAGAATATAATAATTCAAGGACTGTAGGATTAGCAGATTGTAATAATTGTAGAAATCTTCTTACTTCATAATAATATTCATCTTTTCCAAAATCTATTTGTTCCTTGTACCCAAATGATAGTAAATCATCTTCATTTTGAATATATACTCCTTTATAATCAGTATCTGAAGTTGCTATATTGGTACCATAGGATTGACTTCCTACAATAGCTTTAAATATTAATTTACCAGGTAATTCCATTATTTTACACTATTTATATATTGTATAATATCATTTACATTATTAGCCATTCTAATACCTTGTTTACCTACTTGTGCTTTTCTTAACCATTTTTCTTCTTGTGAGTTCTCCACATACATATTAATGATAATAGCTGTCTTATTAGCTCCAGATTTAAGAAGTCTAACCACCCTACCTGTCCTTTGTGTGCTTTGTATAGTAGAAGAAGTATAACTACATATTAACCCAAGTTCAACATCGTGAATATTTGCCCCTTCATCAAGTGCCTTTGCTGCTGATAATACTCTAATATTACCTACATTCTCTTTAAAATTATATAGATTTTGATTAGCTATTTTAGCACCAGATACTTTCTTTAATTTACCATTGATTTCTCTTTTCTCACTTTCTATTTTAGTATGATAATCTACACAAATATCAGGAAGTAAATTCTTTAATTCAGTAGCAAATTTAGTAGATTCAGAAAAAGATATAGTTTTAAAATTACAAGATTCTATAATTTGTTTAGCTGCTATTAATTTAGCCTTACATTCATATAAAAACTTCTTTCTATCCCTAATAGATTTATGAAAAATAGCAGCTTGAGCAAGTGTTTCTTTTTCATCAAATCCCATTTGTTTAGCATAGACTTTAGCAAAGTTTTGTTTATAATAATAAGCACCATTAGAAGCTATCCTAATATAATTTTTAGTTTCTTTATCTTTAGTTATTTCAGAAACATCTACACCTATTGGTGGTTGATTTAGAGAAATTACTTTATTTCTATCTTCTCCATTTAAGAATACACAATTACCATATAATACCTTTTTAGCTATTTCAAAATCATGACACATCCAAGCATTTGCTTTATTAAATCTATCATTGATTTCTTTATACTTATGCTTATCTATTGGTAATAATTGTATTCTTAAATTAAATTCAACATAATCAGATACCCATCCATTAGATCTTGCCTCTTCCATAGTAATAGTATCTACTACTGGAGCATGTTCTATTAATATTTGATGTAACCCATCTAATCTTTCAATAGTTGCAGTAAGATTTAGAATAAAGCTATAAGAAATTAGATTAAATATTTGTACAAAAGTATTTATATCTGCTGTAATTATATCATTACCAAATCTATGAGCCTCATCGAGAATTAGTAAATCACATACTAAATGTTGTTTCTTTAATACAATAGTATTTACTACATATACCTCTATGCTTACCCCAAATTTAATAGCTTCTTCTTCCCATTGAGATTTAAGATTAACCTTAGGTACAATAACAATTACTTTAAAAGTTTTACTTTTTATTTGACTTCTCTTAATTATCTTTAAAGCAGAGATAGTTTTACCTACACCCGTTGCATAGATAAAACTACCCTTTCCTTTATTTTTTAGCCAAGCTTGAATACCTACTTCTTGCCTATCATCTCTTGTCATTAGTCTTTACTTGGCTCTACTTCTTGTAATACTGTATTATCTACTACTTCTTTAGCATTAGTAACTACAGTATTCGCATCAGTTAAAGTAGTTGTAGCTTCTTTAGTAATATCTCCTACTACTCCTTCTTCTTTAGTTTTAACTTCTTCCCCAATAGTATTTACTAATTCTCCTACTTTCTCTTCTTTACCATGAATATCTTCATGTATCTTTGTAAGAATATCAGTAAAATGTTCATTAGCTTGAGTTAACATATCATTAATTACTTTTGATAAGTCATCTCTTAGCCTTGTCTCCATTTCAAATATTGCAGTATGGGCATTATGAATTTCTGTTAGATAAGCATTTCTCATTTTATCAAATTCTTCTGTTATATATTTATGATAAATTAAAATACCTGACCCCAATAAAAGAACAATTGTTATACCTGCATCTTTCCATGCCCCTAAAGAAGTAAAGAAAATTAGACAGAATCCTATAATTATAGGTATTAGTAAGCCCCATGCAGCTAAATATTTAGATGTTGGTTTAACATCTACATTAGTTACTGCTGGTTGTTGTACAGGAGTTTTTGTTTGATTTATATTTTCCATTATTTATTTTTTTAATTGTTAATATTTATTCCCACCATTTCCATCTCCATATCCATATCCATATCCATATCCATATCCATTTCCATATCCATTTCCATATCCATTTCCATCTCCATATCCATATCCATCTCCATCTCCATATCCATATCCATTTCCATATCCATTTCCATATCCATTTCCATCTCCATATCCATTTCCATCTCCATCTCCATTTCCATTTCCATCTCCATTTCCATTTCCATATCCATTTCCATTTCCATATCCATATTCATATCCATTCCCATTTCCATATACTATCTCTTCCATATAGCTACTGAATTTAAAATATTTTTTGCTTCTTCTGATACAATAATAGTTTCTAAGATATTGCCAATTTCATTTGAGTCTAATTCTACTGAAATTTGGCATGATGCTGGTTTTGATGTTCCAAGTAATGCTAATTGAGATACAGATGCCGCACCTTCCCAATATTTAATCCTTCTGGTATTTCTAAGAGTTACAAATTTACCAGAAGGTCTGTAATCTTCTTTTTCCATATATCCTATATGTATTCCCCCACCTTGAGAAACTACAAGAACATATTTCATTCCGTTTAATTCTTTTGCTAATGGTAATTGTTTATCTTTCTTAATATAGATAGTACCATTAATTTCTAATTCATCTGTACAAGTATTTTTCATTTTATTTATATTTTACATCGTTAAGTTTACAAAATCTCTTGCATTTCTAAACCATTCATCCCATTTGAATCCAATAGCTGTATTTTCCATTGGTTTTCTAAATTCATCTACTCTATCACAAGCTTCTTTAAAAGAATTGGCCCTTATAAGTAATTGTCCAATCCCATCATATCCTAAAAAATTAGAATCATGTTTAAACTCTATTAAAAAATATTCCATTTTAAAATAAACTTTGTTGAAAATTATTCATTATTACATTTATTACTTTATTACATTCAGATATATAATAATTATAATCTATATTATAATCTTTCATATCTTTTTCTATATAGTTATTAAATATCTCTATTGTAAGTCCTGCTGCCATTGAAGTATATTTATTATTCTTTTTTTTTAGTAGTGCCCCTCCTTTAGTAGATATATAATATCTATTTGTTTTTTGCATCTTCTCTATAAACTTAGTAGGAATATTATTATCATCATTTTTTATATAATGGTATTCTATTTCAAATTCACTACCTGCTTTTTGAGAAGTACAAAAGTTATATATATCTTTATTATTTTTAATAGTTTCTGAAATAGGTATTTGTTCTATAAAATATAAAAATAATGCTTCTGCTATTATAGGCATATCAAAGGCTCTCTTTAGTTCATCTACAAGTGATATTTTACTCCTATTAGTGAGAAAACTACCTTTCTCTTTTATTTTACCTTCTTCAGTTATAGATATATAATTATTACAATCTTTGATAACTATTTTGCTATATATATCATATTCTAATACAAATCCAGTATCATGTTCCCATAGATTACAAATAAAATCATATAATCCTCTTTTATTATTTGGTACTATTACTTCCAGTCCATCTGTATTTGTTCCTATTATCTCAAATCCATTTTCTTCTAATTGTTCTATTAACATTAATAGAAACAATTGTCCATTAATAGTTATTTTATAAAGAGCATTAAGATCATATAGCCAAAAATGTGCGAACCCCAGTTTCAGTATTTGTTATCTATAGAGTTCTTTATCTCTATATTCTATATATTTCTATATAGCTCGGACTATATCATCATCCTAAATTTAGGATGTTGGGCACTCGTGCAGGAGATTATTGTTAAGCTCACCCCTGTAGTCTCTGAACCTTCTAAATTCTTTTAACTTAAATTTAGCTTGGCTGCTGATTAGCTTATATTTCTACTTAGCTTTCCAGCAATTCACCCAATTCCCTTAATAGATTACTCTATTAGGGGGCTTGTTTTATATTTAAAAATAAGACCTTTGTAAGAATCAATTTTTCCTATAGCTGCTCTATGTATATGAAATGCACTTAAATAATGAATAGGCTTCCCTTTTCTTCCATTTTTAAATCTTCCAGTAAATTCAGTTAATATATTATTATTAACTGAATATTCACTAAGCTCATAAATATTATTCCATTCTCCTATAATCTCATTATTTTGAGCATATACAAGAATGTGATTCATATCTTTTCTATAATTTTTTATTAAATTCTCTTTAGCTTCTATTGACATAGTTCTTCCTTTTGCGGAGGATTTTAATTTGTCACAATGTTCCTGTGACATTTTTTGTCCTTTATTCCAGGGAGTAAAACCTTTTTTAAAAAAAGAAACCATTTTACCAGTTCTATAATTTTCTAATATAGATTGTCTTCTTTTTTCAATAGTTTCTGGACTTTTATCTGGCCCAGTTGCTAATGGATTTATATTAAATCCTATAGACTTATTTGTAGAGTTTAATATATTTAGCCAATATTGTTCTGTAGATAAACAAAATTCTTTTTCACAAATATCTAAAATTTCAAATTTAAAATTTTGTTCTCCATACTTATTCCAAGAATTTTGTAAATATCTATTTTTATGATTATTATTTCTTAACATAGATAAATGATGAGCAAACCTTTTCTGAAAACTCATTATTGTACTACCTACATATTTTTTATCATTCACAATATTTGTAATTGTATAAACTCCACTTTTATCTAAATCTTTGTATTCCATAATATAATTATATATTACAAAGATAATATTTAATTCAATATAAACCTAATTTATTTTTAAATTTTCAAACCAAACACACTGTTCAACACAATTTTTAAAGTTTCAGCTTCAACACTTTTACTACCCTTCTCTTTTTTAGCAGTTATTCTCCTATCTATAATTTCTTTATATAATTTAAAGAATCTATTATCTAAATGTTCTGGAACAACTTTCTCTTCTATAACTATATTTGGGTAAAAAGAATTTACGTCCGCTGAAATTATCTTACTGTTTTCAGTAGAATTATATATTTTAGGTGGATTATCTGAATGTAATCCTCCAGTACCAATAATATATCTTTTACCTTTACTAATGAGTTTATATATACCTTTATCTTGGGTTTTATTATCTGATTGTCCTACTTCTAATACATAATTATATAAGAAGTCATATAATTTTTGATAATTAGGAGTTATAAATTTAATTTTATCAGATATAATATTCTTAAATGGAATAATATATCTTTCAGTTCTTAAATCTTTAAATTCAGATAAATCTAAACCAGTAGCTTGACTATAAAGTTTATTAAGTAATCTATGACCAATATCAGCATTAGAACTATTTAGTATCTTAACTTCATAAATATTGCCAATTTGATTTCTTAATCTTATTTCAGGCTCAAGTTTATTGAATAAAGCAATAGTTATTTCAGTATCATTTTTATTATAATCAAGAACTATTCTTGCTTCTTCTCTATCTTTAATATAAGAAGACCAATGAATAGGTAAATCTTGTATTCTTGGCCATCTAAGATTAATAGCTACTTGTTTTAACCCTATTTTTAACTTGTTAAATGCAAGTATAGACATTAAATCTATTGATAAATAAGTATTCTTTAAATATTTAACAGAATCAGGTCTTCCAAAACCTTGAAAAGATATAACTTCTTGTGATAAATTATATAGTCTCTTGGTAAGACCATCAGTATCCATTTCAAATTTATCTATTTTCTGAAGTAAATACTTTAGAATAAGATCATCATAATAAAGACTATTATATCCTATTAAACATTTAACAGAACTCATAAATACAGATAATTCTTCCAATTCATTAATATCTTCAAATATTGTAAATTGAAAGATATTATCTGTATTTTTTATATCTATAAAAGTTACACAAAATAAATTTGGGTAACATTCTATATCATAACAATAAGTCATTTAGATTTATTAATTATTATAACAAAGTTATATAAATGCTTAAATGTTTTAGTAATATCACCTTCTATTATATGATACTGCCAAGTATCAAGATATACTTTTTGTAAGGCAGTTATTAAACTCCCCCAATTAAGATAATAATTAGGAGAACCATATCCAGAAAGTGTATTTAAAAATGAACTAACCTCCCTATTCATTTCTTCAATAGTAGGTTCATGTTTAATAGGTCTTGCTATCTCAATATAATAATAACCATCCCAATATTTTTTACAGTTTCTAATAGATTTCCCCAATGAAATATGTGGTTTCTCCCGATATATATTAGAAAGTGATGTAATCTTGCTAACTACTAAATCATTCTCTTGAATAATATATTCAGGATCATTTTCTATATAATATCCTTCTGGAACTACTATTTTAGGTTCTATTTTACGAATAACCGCATACATATATTTATTAGCCTCAGTATTAGGAAAAGGATCACAATTAACAAAAGTTTTTGAGCGTATATTAAAACATTTATCCCATCTTTTAACATATTCATTTTCAGATACAAGTTCCCATCCTTCAGGTATAAAAACTTTTCTTCTATAAGCTTTAATACCATTTTTTAAATCTACATAAGTGATATTATTTGAATTATACCATTTTAAATCTTTAATTATTAATTCATCTCCTGATATAATTAAATCTCCATTCTTTAATAAATAGTAACCATATCCAGCTTTAATATCTTCTTTTTTAGCAATAGGTCTAATAAATCTTTTAGAAGTATGTTCTTTAATATCTGAAAGTGATACAAAATTAATATGTCTCCAAGAATATTGATTATTCTTTTCTGTCCACATATCCTCAGGTTTCCAAAATCCTTTAAATATTTCTTCATATCCTTCTGGAATTGGAATAGATTTATTAATAGGAGTACAAACTATATCATAATTACTCCATCCTACTTGCTCCCCAATTGCTCTTCGTGCAGGATCCCACCTATTAGAATACCATAAATAATCTCCTCCTTCAATTACACCAGAATATTTCATTTTATATCCTTCTAATGGTGTAGGTTTTCCTTTACCTTTTTCTTCTACTAATTTAGATTGAGCATTTTCTAATAATTTCTTTGCTCTTTCTATACTCTTTTCTATTTCTTTTAAATAATTCATTGTATTAAAATTTAAAGGAGAGATATTTCTATCTCTCCTTATTATATAATTATTGTGTAACTACTACTTTAATAGCTTCAAGTACTTGTTCTTCATCCATTCCATCTATACTATTTAAACTAATTAATAGTTCTTCATATTTATTCATATGAATTTCTTGTAATTTAGCATATTTAGCTGCTTGTTTTTCAGTATGTTTCAATGCTTTAATTTTATCAGCTAATTCCATATCATCCATTTTGATAATAGATGATTCTCCATTTATTTCTTTAGTTTTCCAATACCCAGGCATAAACTTATCTTTAAGTTTATCTACTAAATTAATAGGTTCTGCTACTTGTACTCTTTCTACTGTGTTTTCTACTGTTGTGTTTTCCATTGTTATTATTGTTTAAAATTGTTTAATAATTAAGTTCTATAACTGTTTTTGAAAGTTTATTTAATGCTTCTTTATAATATTCTTCATTAAAACCCTCTTTATTTCTTGGAGATGGTAAAATATGTACAAAATGATTTCTTTGATTATATAACATATCAGAATCATCATCGAGAATTATATAGTTATCTATATTTGATTTAATCATAGATTCTAATTGCTTTTCTTTACTCCAATTAATATGACTAAAATTTAAAGTATTATCTAAAAAAGCCTCTATTTCACAACCTCTTGGAATAGAATATTTATCTATTTCACTTCTAAAAGATGGAGTAATACCTATAATATCACCTTTCATATTTTCAAGTTTCCAAACTTCTTTCATATAATTTATTCCACTATGCCTCCAAGTAGAACTAATTACAACTTTAGCATTTGTTATTTGAATAAGTTCGTTTAAATATTCTTTACTCCAGCTTGCAAAAGTTTGATAATGATGTATTTTAAATCCTTCTTCTTTAAATCCTTCTTCTTTAAATTCTTTATATTTACATTCATTATCTGTTTTATAAGCTTTTTCAGAATTCATTACCCCATCTATATCAAGAAATATAATTTTATCCATATTAGTTACTTGTTAATTCAAACCACCTATATTTTATTTCCTTACTATTTTGATATTGTCTTAAATCTTTTTCATCCCAAGCAGAAATAATTTCTATTACTCTTTCTCCTGTTATTGTATGAATATAAGTTAAAGATCCTAATACATAATAGTTTCTTCTTAATCCTGTTCCTTGGATAGAAGGACATATTTTATACCAATTATAAGAATTAGTAAATCCTATATTTTGTTTAGATAACTTTTTAGAAGTTTCTAAAGTTGTAATTAATATTTTCATAGTTTCTTTTTAAATCTTTTATTAAAATCATTCATAGAAAAGTATTGTAAAGAAGAACTACCACTTCCAGTTTTTGGAGTAATAATTACTCCAATAGAATTTATTAATATTTCAGAAATACAACATTCATATCCTTTTGTATCAATTAAATCATCCCCATTTTTAAAATCTAATATATTAGCAGAAAATTCTTTCATTTTCTCTTTAATATATTTATTTCTTTTATATCTTTTTCCTGTAATTATTTCTATAAAATTCATATGTTATTAATATTTTCATAATTAAAATTTACCTCTTTTATTACATGTTGCTTCATGTAATACAGTTTTTAATTGTTGTAACCCAATATGAGTTCTATGTAAAACATCATCCCAATTAATTGGATAACCTAATATTTCTTTAATAGTTCCTTTTTCTAATAAGAGACCTTGATTAAAATCTATATTCCAATATCCACAAGTTTTACCACAAAAGGTAGAAATACTTCTTTTAGCTTTTCTAAAAAACATTACTTCATCTTCGTTTTCATCTACTCCTAAATAAACTATCATATTATTGTATTTTAAAAATCTCCTATTAAAGATAATCTTGCGAATATTCCAATTAAAACAGTACCTATAAAAGTTAAAAATAAACTTCCTTGAGACCAATAATAGGCATTAATAGTACCATTACACCAAGCAATACCACTATACATCATAAATACCATTAATATAAATCTATATATCCATTTAAAGAATTCTCTATCTTCCATTTTTATTATTTATTAAAAATATAGTATAGCTGTTTTAGCATTAAACTAAACCTCTTTGCGCACTTAGTTACAGCATTCGAAGCTGCATAACTACACCATATTAAATTGTTATTTATCATATTATTAGTTTAAAAAAGTTACACCTACCCTATTATAGATAGGTGTAACTCAACTTTAAACAACAGGTTTACGAAAATACCCTTTTTTTTATACAGAAAGGTATAAAACTGTATTAAATTATTCAAACCCAAGAGCTTGCCTGATAAATTCTTCTCCAAGTTCTTCAATTAGTTCTAATCCTACTTCTTTAGATTTAAAATATAAAGAATTAGAGCAGTCATGTAAATAATTTACTAAATTTATTTTAATAGTAGCATAAGTAGATTCACTATTTAAATACTCATAAGAAAATAAATACTTAGCTGGCATATTATTTCTATCAAAAATAGGTTTCCAATGTCCATTTTTTTCTGCTATTTTATCTTCTAATATTTGAAGTGCCCTTAATTTACCTTCGTTTTTATAGAACCATTTATTAAATTTATTAGCTTCTTCTGGAGTATCTGTATTAATTAAAATATTTGTTTTACGACAACCATTTAAAAACCATGTTCTATCAAATATTTTTTTAATTGGTTTACAATAAGTATATCCAGATAACATTCTTCTACAACAATCTTTATCTAATTTAGTCCAAATATTATCTATTGTAGGATTAATACACATATAATCAGAATGTATTTCATCTCCTTCTGGTACTAATATATAATCAGTTGGAATAGGAATAGCTCTTCTATGTAATAGGTAAATATCAGGATGGTATATTTTTGTAATATTACTATTAGAACAAGGTTCCCAATTTTTATGAAAATAAAAAGAATCATTATTCTCTATCTTGTCTCCAGTTTTAAGAAAGTAATATCCATAACCAGGATTTGAAATTATATTGTCTTTATGTACTAATTTTATTCCAGAAGGGATTTCTTTTTTTTGTTTATCTAATTCTTTTTCAAAAGATTTACAAAAGATATTAGCAAAATCTTGAATATCTTCTGGTATATTATCTATATTAATTTCTATTTTCATAATTTTTATTTATTTATATTTTCTAATTCCAATACTGATGTTATTTGTTTAAATTTAATAGAACATTGTTCTATTTCTTCTTTAGTAGCTTCTCTAAAATCAGTTTTAATTTTTAAAGACTGTAATAATTGACCAATTTCTCCTTTAGTTAAACCTAATTGATCTTTTGTTACTTCCCAGATTACAGATACCCTATTTGATATTTTACTATTAGTAGTTTTATAAACAGTATCTGGTACAGTTTCATTAATATAATAATGTCCTAATTGAAATGCTTTCATAAATTATTATTTATATATCTCCAAGCTATTACTTTCTTATCATAATCTTTTGAAAACCAAGAATTATTAAATATTTGTATTTCCATAACACCATTTTTGTCTAATGTCTCTACTCTGCCATATTTAGAAGGTAAGTTTCTTGCCATATTTTTATTATCATAAAAAATAATAGGAATAAATAGCTCTTTTGTTTTACCAGAAGAGCTATTCATTATTTTAAGATTTACTTCATTAATTAAGGAGCTGTCCATAATCACTATATTTAGCATCTCTTTTAGTAATAAACTGCCCTTGTACTAATTGGAAACCTACAGGAATTTTATCAACAGTTCCATCTTCATGTTTCTTAAAGATTAATCTTTTAGAAATCCATACAATGTTACCTCTTAATTTCCATTTAGTCCATTTAGTATTATAGGCTCTTCTCTTTTGATAGTCTTCAAAAGATTCATCATCTAATCTTTGAGGAGTTAGATTTACTCCTTCTTGTGGTTTTACTTTAGTTTTCTTTGTCATAATATTTGTTATTTAAAATTGTTTAAAAGTTAAAAAATAGGATGTCATATCGCAATTGTTTTACGCTTGTTTATTGTTAATATTCACAAGCATCCTATTTTGTTTAGTTATTTATTCTTACGCAAATGACTAATTTTGCAGTCTATGAGAGAATCGAACTCTCATCAAGGGATAGACAATCCCCTATTCTAACCATTAAACTAATAGACTGTTTATTGATAATATATTAATTATCAATAAATTGTAGTGGAGATGCTGGGCTGCGACCCCAGGTCCAGATAAACATACTTTAATTTTGGATTAATATGCTTCTTATAAATTTTTAAGCTAAGAAATTTACAAAACCTATCTATACCTTACTCTGTATAGTAGAGGATTAAATTAGTTTAAGCTACTAATTCAAAAGCTTCTGTTTCTACAACAGTGCCAGTTTTATAGATTCTGGAATCTGAATTGCAATTAGCAACTGCTTCAGCAGCTAATTTACTTACTAATGATTTGTCAATTAAGACTTTTAATACTGTTTTAGTAGTATTTATTAAACTACGCATATCAAAATTTATCCTTTGAATACTGTCAAATCCAATATCATCCCCATTATTTTAGTTTACAAAGATAGAGATAGTTGATGAAATTACCAACTATCCCTAAATTTATTTAATCATCATCTTCATCTGCAAGATAATCCTTTCTTGACTGAAGTTCTTCAGTTACAAAAGTATGTAATTCAAGTAATTCTTCAGTTGACATAGTTCTAATTTGTTCTTCTAATTCATTCATTGTTTAAAGTATTTAATATTGTTTAATGCTTAATTTGATGAAGTGTTTGTTTAATTACTGTACTAATCATTGGATGAAAAAGAATATTATTCTTTCTATCTCTGAAAAACCTTCTATCAGAAGTATTTACATATCCTAATTCAGTTTCCCTAAGATGTTTCTTAGGACTAACAGATATAAAGGTTGGAGTTTCAGTTCTTGACTGATTATTCCATTTATATTCAGTTACTGCTTGGTCATAATAGACCTTTTTAATTTCTTCCATTTTGTTGTTTATTTAAAAGTTAATTAATTGAATGTTTTAATTTCCAGTTTTTATCCCTAATACCTTTATTAATATTAGTAATAAGTTTCTTTTGTAAAAATGTAGACTTATTACATATTCTATTATCTATATGACATTGTGTTTGTGCATATATATAATTATCTAATATAGCTCCATTTATATTTCTTGCAGTTCTATGTTGTCTACTCATTTATTTGTTGTTTAATTGTTTAAATAAATATTTATGAAGTAAAGAATTTACTACTACAATCTTTCCTTTAGTAGTAATAAATCTTACTTCATTTTGTTTGTTATAATATACTTTATAGAAACCATAATCATTAGTAGTTCCTTGTATAAGAGCTTTTATAGTTTCCATATAATATATTATTTAAATTGTTTTACAAGTTTTGCTATTAAATTTTCTACTTTAATATCGCCTTCAATAATTGATAAAAATATTTCATCTTCTATTTGATCTCTTGTTACTTTAGGTAATAGATTATTTAATAACTCATTTTGTTTTTTAGTAATTTCTTGAGATACTCTACCTTTAATATTATTTTCAAGTTGAATAGTAGAAGCTTGAATTATATCTGCTAAACCTGGTTTTTGATATTTAGCATTTATTTTAAGACTTACTTTTCTATACTCTTCTATTAATTTCTTATCTTCTAAAGTCAATTTTACAATAATTGGATTTTTTACATATCCATTTTTATTATACAATTCTCCATATTTATCTTTATATGGTTTATTAAGTTCTGTAAATACTTTATTAGCAATTGCAGATACTTGATTTTTATCTAATTTCATAATTATATTATTTATATTATAACTTTGGTAGAGTATATATTTTACTATATACCCTACCTTCATTATAATTGATTGATTTAAGCTGCTACATCAGTAGTAACAGTTGGAAATAATTCTGTTTGCAAAGCATTAAGTGCAGCTAAACCATTGGTTGCTGATTCTACATCTGCTTGTGCATTTAGAATATTTTGAGAATTAAAAGGAAATGCTCCTTTTGAATTTGATAACCTTTGATTAGCTTCAATAAGTTCTTGGTTTGTAGCTAATATGTCTGCTTGTAATTGAAGATTTCCTTGTGCTGCCAGATATTGGATGTCCTGTAATTCTTTTTCCTTGTCTGATAGTTGCAACAACTGGATATACGATAGCTTTGTTTCCATTTTTAATATTATTATTGTTTTTAAAATTGTGACTTGTTTGTAATTCTTGTTTATCTTCTAAGAATAAAAGAAGTTCTTTATCAATATGTTGGTTTCTACCAATCATTAAAATACAAGACTGTCCATATAGATTTTCTATCCAAACTGTATCATAATTCATTTTAGTAATTCTTGTTTCATATTTAAATATTTCTAATGTTTCTTTATAAACATTATCTAAAGTTAAATCTTTACCTGGAATTACTTTATCTCCTACTTTACAATTATCTATTGTAACTCTTCTTGGGTTAATAGCAGTTTCTTTAGTAAGTACAGGATAGTCAGTAGTTTCTATTTTTCTGATATATTTATGTCTTTTTTCTATACTCATACCTATATCATTAGTAATATTCCAATAATCTAAATTTTTACTACCTTTTATTTCACTATCTTGTACATATCTATCCCCTTTAGATTTAATCTCTCCTATTTTTAATAATCTCCATCCTTCAGGAATTTGTATACCATCCTCATAGATAACTTTCCAGGAAGAAGGTAAAGTAAACATTTTATCAACTTCCCAATTGTGGTTATTGTTCCAATTACAGTTATTACCAGTTATTAGTACTGAAAATATTTCTCCAGTGCTAACCTTTTGCATACTTTTAATAGTTTTCATACATCTTATATTTTTTGAATAGTTTCTTGTGTTTGATAATATGCCTTAACAGGTACACCTTTTTCATCAAATTCTTCTTCTATTGGTTTTAACCAATATCCATAAGAACCTGTCATTTGATTTTCATTAGCAGAAGGGCAATAGCCTCCACATTCTAATATTTCAGTTGTAGTACCTACTTTATCTCCACCATGAAATTCAGTTATAATTACTATATCTCCTATTTTAAATAATTCTTCCATAATTATTCAGATTGAAATAAATTACAACCAAATGATTCATGTGTATATACTACAGAATATAATCCAGAATCATCAAGAGCATGAAGTTCTATATCAACTTTACCATCTGACACAGAGGAATTAAATCCATCACAATCTGAAAATTGTTTCTTATTTATATTTTTATTATATGACCAATATTTACAATTTTTACATATTGATTCTACTTCTTTAGTAACCATATTTTCAAGAGATGTTATTTTTTCTCTTTCTTCTTTAATCCAATTAAGGATTTTATTAGTATCTTCTGTATTCATTTGTTTTTATTGTTTAAAGTTTAAAAATAACCATTCATAGGTTCTGTATTATATAATTTAAGTCTTTGCAAGATGTTGACTCACCTATATTGATATGTACATATAATATAGTCTTTAGATTGTCTTATAACATACATCTACTTAGTAGATAATTATTATACATGGCTTAGTTTTACACTTAAATTACCACTTGTACTTTGTGTTTAATAATACAGAACCTTAAATGGATTCAGATAGCATCTTAAAGGCTTAATTACTCATGGTACAAGTAGAACTAACCACGTATTACTTGTCAATTATTACTCTAATATCTATCCTTTTATAATTTTACTTGATAAGTTCTACTTCCAAGTCTTATAATTAATGTCTTCATTCTACATCTACTGCTAACAATACAATAATTAGAATTATTACTAATATCCATCCTAACACTATTGGAAAAACAGCATCCCCATCATAATAGTATTGATAATCACTTTTTAAAGTTTTATAATTACTTTGCGTAATATCTAAACTATCAAGTTTCTCTATATTGTATGGAGCTTTAATAGAGTCTATTCTTGCATGATGTATAATCACAATCTTATTATTATCCATATACATTGCTTTTGAATTTTGTCCTTCACCACATGAAGATAATCCAATCATTACTACAAATAGTAGTATTAAGAATTTAATTTGTTTCATTTGTTTATTTTGTTTATTGTTATTTAAAGTTAAAAATGTAGATTTCTATGTAAATTTACAAAGCAATTGTTTTATGAAAACAGTTATAACTCCCTTAAAGAGATATTTCTTATATATTAGATAGAATACTACCCAATATCATTAGGATAGCCATACATACTAATATTTTCATTACTTTTTCTTCTGTTTGAGAAGGTTTGTAATTCTTTGGTACTTGTTTATATGTATTTTTTACTTTCATATAGTTATTCTTTAATTGTTATATTATTATCTTTTCTATATTGTTGTTCTTTAATAAACAAATTTCTAATAAAATCAGATATTTGTTTTTGAGTAATTAAGATAGCTTTAATATGATTATCAGACATATCTTTAAGTATTATCCAATGTTTTTCTTCTTTACCTGATTTACCATATGATCCCCAAGAAAATGATTCTCTTATTTTATCAAATGTATCAGTTGAATATACAGCTAAATTCTTAAAATCAAGCTTAGAAGTAAAGGATATATGTTGATATTCTAACCCTCCATCTGTTGATACTTTACCACATTTACATGTAACATAATCATGAACAGAATGTGAAGTTATTATATCTAAACAATGTTTACATTGTATAGAATTAAGAATTAATCTTTTAGTCTCCATATTATTATGTATTTCTTTTATCTCTTCTTTTGTTTTACCAAGCATAGAGCTTCCAAATCTTAGTTGTTCTAATACACTCAATTCACAAAAATATTCAGCAAAATTCATATAATTATTGTTTTTTTAATTGTAAGTTGATAATTATCTTCAAGTTCTTTAAATAATTCAGGAGTTACATATTTTCCATTCTTATTATGTGTTGTAGCTACTCTCCCAATAGACCAATTTATAGCTTTTTCTTCTACCCAATAAGTTCTTGTAAATTTTGTGTTTGCATTAACTACTTTAGATAAAAATCTTACTGTAACTACTTCTTTATATATTTCCATGTTTTTGTTTATTTAAAAGTTATAATTAATGAGTTAAATAATAGAATATTGACCAAAGAATAGAAACTATAAATAACCATATTATAAAAGCATTGAAGTTACTTTTATATATTTCTTCAAACTTGTCTCTATTATGTAATTTAGATAAATCTGGTAAACATATATAATAAAAATAAGATTGAAGTAAATAAGTTAATAAAAATCTAAATGTATTTACTGATAGTATAATACAAATACATAAAATTATTGTTGTTATCATTGTTTTTGTTTGTTTAAAATTGTTAAAAAATGTATATTTCTAATATTTATAGCCTAATAAATATACAAATTTGGGCGTATTTATATTAGTTAGAGTTATAGGTGACGCTAAGACAAGCTTAGTTTAATAGGTATTCAATATATTTCCTATCTCACAATCCCTATAAAACACTAATAAAAAAGTCTTCATTCTTCTATTCCTGCTGCTATTTTAAGAATATTAACTATATTTCTACTTATTACTTCAAGAGGATTTTCATCTTCTATATAATCAAGTATTTCATTAAATTCTTTAATAGCTTTTTCATATCTTTCTTGAGCTTTATTAACTTTTGAAGAAATGATTTTAGCTTGTTTATAAGATTTTAAATAAGATTTACCATCATCGGGTAATTTATTCCATTCTTCTTTAGTTGGAAATTTATCTTGTATTACAAACTCAACTTCTTTACCTATTTCATTAATAGCATATTTCCATTGAGATTGTTTGATAGGAATACTATTAGTAGCTACTTCATGTAAAGGTACAACTACAAGAGTTTTTAAAATACTTATAGCTTCAATACTTGAATTACTCTTATTATCTACTATTTGCACATACTCGTGTTCTAATATAGCTAATAATTTGACTATTTTAATAGATAGTAAAGTATAATAAATATAATCATTACCTTCTTTCAAATCTTCTTCTTTTATAGTAATGAGCTTAACTGTTCCATGTAGCCTTTTACTTTTGTCTTTTGCTTTCATATGCATTTTGTTTGTTGTTTAAATGTTAATAAAAAACTATTAAGCGCATTAAAGTATATGCTACTTGAAGTATAACATGCTTCCTTCTCTTAATAGTATAAAATAAGTACTATGTTTTTCGATTACATGTGGTATGATCAGCCCCTATTTACTTATTTTTGTAGTTAACTAAAATTTGTTATAATTATTCCAATCATATTTCTTATTTTGTTTACATACTCCATGTAATGATTTACCATGTTTAGGTATTTTATTACATTTATGAGTAGTAGAACAATTATCAAAAGAGAAAACAATAATTAATAATATGAGTATTCTTATAATTGTATTCATTATAATGATGTATTATTTGTTTAAAGTAATAAAAAAACTATTCTATGCAGGTATCAACCTAATTATAGCTATATTAAATGTATGATTAGCCCAAATATAGTGAGGTATAATTATTTTATACATAGAATAGTTAAAATTTGATAGATTTAACTGATCTATCTACAGAAAAGATTTGATATGCAAACTCTTTAAACATATAATAAATAATGATCTATTATCAGGTTAAATTAAAAAAAAGAAGTTGACCAGTATTTCTACCAGTCAACTTCTAATTTAGTTAAGCAACTACTTCTTCAGTAGTTTCAACCATTGCAGGTTCAGCAACTTGTACATGTGCAATAGATGCATCAGCATGACGTAAGTCAAGATCTGGTTCTCCAGTAGCACTGAATACAATTTTCCTGTACTGTTTCTTGCCATTAACAAGCATGATAACACCGTCTTTGTTTTTAACAAGTTGTCGAGCAGCAAAAGTTTCTTCAGTTACATTTGCTATGTTTGAGATAGCCCATTTGTCATCATCTGTTAGGATGGGTTCAAAGGATAGTTGTTTCTGAAGTCTTGCCTTAGGATATTTTGCCAGATTTTCTGCAACTTGTTCAATGGTACTACCTTTTGGAATGTTAATCCAGGCTACTTTAGTACCAACGAAATCATTGGTTGGAAGACCAAAGTCTTCTTCTGCAAATACTGTAGAGCCTACTTTCTTAGTTGGATAAGAAGTAGTGGTTGTTTGACGAAGTTGTGCTTGGTCAAATTCAGGCTTTGTAGTATTTTCACCTACAGAAGCACAAACTACTGATGATTCAGTGTTTTTCATAAAATTGTTTAATTAAACGAGTAAATAAAATGAGTAGAATGCACCATTTTTGTATAGAATGTGCAAAAACTATTGGTTTTATGTTAATAATACAAGTAAATTGTATTAGAAATAGCTTGGTAAAATAACACTTGCAATATGAAAGTGTTATTATTAATAGTAAGAGAGTGCTTTTAGTAGGATAAGAAAACTAAGTAAGAGTTAGGTAATGAAGCTGTTCATCAATCACTTACATACTAAAAGTTAATGTAAATCTTTAGATAATCAACTCTCTTTCCCTAACTCTCAATTAGTTATAGACTTTCACAATTTTAATTCAA
>Ga0302280_1000080_pt1 | contig 91374 bp, 77 predicted proteins | sample III_Fen_E1_1_FD_198771 | JGI IMG/M metagenome (GOLD analysis project Ga0302280, IMG submission 198771) | Peat permafrost microbial communities from Stordalen Mire near Abisko, Sweden - III_Fen_E1_1 | ecosystem: Environmental > Terrestrial > Soil > Wetlands > Permafrost | place: Sweden: Abisko... | reverse complement strand
TTCCACAGTAGAATTTTTTGTATTGATCAAACAATCAAGTACATTATGTCCATAATTAAACATATATATTGATTTGTAAGGTTTTTGTAAAAGTTTTAAAATATTTAGTGAACAATCAAATATTATATCTTGAATATCTAATTCATCAATATAATCATTTTTAGTTAATGAATCAAAAATTATTGAACAATATGATTTATTATTGTATTTTTTGTGATACAATTTTTTAAAATTATTGTAATGTTTAACATTTTTACTAGTAATTGTTAATATTGTGTACATTGGATCATTTTTTAGTATTTGTTCAATAATATTAAATTTATCATAAAATACATCCATTATGTTTGTACTTTTATCATTAAAAATATTCTAGATATACATATTTCAATTTTTTTTTAAATCAGTCAATAAAATATTAGACAATTTTTTATAAAAAAAAAATCAGTCAATAAAATATTAGACAATTTTTTATAAAAAAAATCAGTCAATAAAATATTAGACAATTTTTTAAATTAAAGTACAAATGGTAAAAGACAATTTAACGATACACATTTTGGAATTATTCTTTTATTTATGCACATATGTAACATTATTTGATACTTTTTATTTCTTTCCAATATTTCATTGAATTCATCATGATATACATTGTTTATTTTAAAATCAATAATATTAAAATTATTTAATAAAGCATCTTTGATATCATACAAATTTGTATGATAAGCATCACAAATATATAATTGTTTTATTTTAGAATTTGTTTTTATTATGTCACATATAATCCAATTTTGCACATCAAATATATCTCTTTTTAATGTTAATGTTTCTAATGTTGAATATTTCAATGATTTTATTATTAATTGTACATTTGTTTCCAACCACCATGTATCATCTAATATTAAATGCTTCAATGATTTATTCATTTCAATATATTTTGCTATTTTGTCACCATTAAAAGAAACTGGACACAGTTCCAACTTTTCCACATTATAATTTTGTGTTTCATGTAAATAATCAATTATGCTGCGTCCATATTTATAAAGATTTATTGATTTGAATGGTCTTTGCAATAATAGTTTAATATTTTCATCAAATTCAAATATTGGATATAAACATGTGCATATTGATGAAATATATGAATTTTTATTTAATGCATTAATCAATATTATATCAAATGACGCCTGTGCATATATGAACATGTATTGTGTATCGTATACATAATAATGATTTATATGTTCATTAGTTATTTTTAAATTTGTATAGTTAGGATCATTTTTTAAAATTTGTTCAATAATATTTTGTTCACTGTAAAATGATTTCATATTTGATTTTTAAATATAATGTATAAAAGTCACAAGTAATTAATAATTCAATTTTTTATATTTATCAAAAAGGTTGAAATTAACAAAGTATGACATTATTTATTAATATTATATGATTAATGAAATGTGTGATATATCAAAATTGCCCAAATGTGTATTGGAATATCTATTATTTTTTATACCAGAACTAAAAGACCAAATGAGTGTTAGACTGGTAAGCAATAAATTTAAAAGGTGTGTAAAAAATAACAAATTATATGAAAGATTGAGTGTGTACATTGATACAAAAGATGAATATTTTAACAACAAAGAAAAATATTTGAATTTTACATTATCATATAATATATTTGCTAATGTGTTTAATGATAATGATACAGAGTTGATAAATTTTATGACTGATTTTTTGAAATGCAAATATGATTACTGTGACATAGTTGATTTTGCAATAAGAAATAAACTTAACAATGCAATTAACTATGTAGTAAATAATCACACAGAGTCGTTAAATAATTATAATTTTAATAACTTAAATGTGCATGTATTATTTGCTTATGATGATATTTCTGAAATACTCAGAATATATAATTTGAAGTATAATGATATTATAAAATCAAAAAAATATTTGGATTATGAATTTTTATCTTGGGTTTTATGCAAATGTTGTGCAAACTATTATTTATCTAACGCATTATATAATATACCATTAATTTTAAAAATGTATGATAAAATGAAAAATATATTCAATGTAAATTATAGATATCATTTATTATATTTAATTCTCAGCGAACAAGACGTCAATAATATGATACGTGCAAATGTGGAATTGTTCCGCGAAATGATATATCAAAAATATATTACTATCAATGATAAAACCATTGATATTATTATAAAAAAAAGAAATGAAACTAAAAATGTTGGACACTATTTGGAAATATTAATGGAACATAACTCTGGTAATTATAATATTATTTTGAAATGTTTAAGAGATAATCATGTGAGAAATAAAACAGTGCGTGCCTTTGTAAGATTATATGGAGGTATATGAAAAATATGTGGTAAAATTAAATTTGTTGATACGCATTTTGGAATGATTCTTTTATTGATACATAAGAAAATAGTTAATAAAGATTTTTGTTCCTATCAAGTATTTGTTGAATTTCTTTTGCACATGTATTATTTACTGTAAAAGTAATAAAAGTATAATTATCTTCAAATAATTTTTTCCTATCAAGATTATTAATGAGTAGTTTATTATTTATATCTGCAAATATAATATGAAAAGATGAAATCATAGTTTCATCCTTAATGATTATGAATATTTTATTTAAAAATTGTTCAGTATTGCATAACAAAAATACTCATTATATTCATATTTCTGTTATCCATTACCTTCAGTATTGCATAACAAAAATACTCATTATATTCATATTTCTGTTATGCAATACCAATTCCTCACACAATATTTTTTATTTTTCAAAGGCATTTTTTCAAATTCAGAAATAGAAGTTCCACAACTTTCCAATTCCAATAACTTCATATATTTTCTTTTATATTTTTTATATTTATGATAATAGTTCATTATACAAATATAAAAGATTTATTATTCTAAAATTTTATCAAATTTATCTATTTCATCTTTATTTTGTTCAACAATTTTATTGAGTTCATCAGTTAATACTTTTTTGGAATCTTGTAATTTAGATTTATCAACAAAATATCTATCAATCCAGAATTCTGATGATTTTATTTGCATTTCCTTTCTGTCATGATATTCATCTCCTCTGTAATTTTGTTTATTGACGAAATCAACAATTTCATTTATACTAATATATTGTCTATTTGCAATAACATCATTAATATAAGTCAATGTAGTCAATAAATACTTTGGAGCATCAAATTTTGGAAATATATTTACAATATTTTTGTTTTTATTCTTATAACTTTGCTTCAATACATTTTCAAGTTTATCTAAATATTTATCATTTATGCCTTTGAATCCAATGCAAACCAAGTATTTTTCTGAATTACCTTTTCTACTTGTGAACGGTTTCGTTATATGAACATTTGTGTAACATGCCAATAATATACATATTAATTTAGAAGTAATTAAACTGAATGATTCATAAATTTTACAAACAAAATTACCTCCTTTTTTTTGTATTTTCAAAGCAACACATATTTGCGATATTATTAATTTGAAAGCATCTTGTTCTTGTGTACTTTCATTTGTCCAATTGAACCCTCCATCTGCAGTAATAAAATCTGCCTTGGTATCCCCCAAATCATCAGTGAACAATTTAATTGTTTTAGGATCAGTCAAATCACCATTATCTTTATTTTTGTTACCTCTTGCCATCTTTCTAGAAAAAGTCCTATGTTGCACAAATCTAGATGGTTTTTCAGATTTATAATGTTTTATAAATGCTTCATCCAAAGGTTCAATATGTCCTTTAATATCATCAGGATGTAATGTCAATGCATAATATTTATCACCATTTACATTTTTAGCAAACATATCTCTATACATTATTGTGGCTTGAATAAATGCTCCAGAACCTTCAGCTAAATGCGCGGTTACAATTTTATCATTATTTGGAATCAAATCAAATGTCATTAACATTTCCCACAATTTATAAAATGCATTGTTAAGAATTTTAGGTTTGGATTTCAAACTAAAGTAAGTATCTGCAACATTGCCAATAGCTTTATCATAATCATCAATGATTGGTTCATATTTATTCATTACCAAATATACTTTTTTTTTACTTTTAAAGTCATTCAAAATCTCTTTCATTTTATCTTTAGATTGATGAATGTAATGATGAAATCCCAAAGAGAATTTTGGATAATCTATATTAGTTGAGAAAACTGGTTCTTCATCGTGATCAAATATATTGTCTTTGATTTCTGGCAATTTAATAACAATTGGCGTATTATCATTATTGATTTTTCTATTCATATATATATATACTTATCTATTTATAATTTTATATATTTAAATATTATTTCAATTTTTTGATGATATTTCAGAATGTATTTATAGTTCAATATTCTTAATTTGGCAATTAAATCTGTATAAATGATTTTATATAAAATGTATATAAGAAGACTTATGATAGATAGATTTTTTTGTGTGAAAAAAGTGTCTGACATTTTGTTGACTGATTTTTTTGTGTGAAAAAATTGTCTGACATTTTGTTGACTGATTTTTTTTATACAAAAAATTGTCTGACATTTTGTTGACTGATTTTTTTATACAAAAAATTGTCTGACATTTTGTTGACTGATTTTTTTATACAAAAAATTGTCTGACATTTTGTTGACTGATTTTTTTTATACAAAAAATTGAATATTTTTTTTAATTCAAGATATTTAAGAATATATATTATAAATATAGATATATATGCCAAATACTGTTGGATTGGATGACAATAATTTCAAAAATATTATTGATAAGAAATTATCAGATAAAATTGAAGTATTATATAAGAATACATCAAAAAATAATGAACTTGAATTTATGTTTAATAATTATAGAACAGGGAAAAACATGTTAGGCATGGAGAAGTTTTCCCAAATTTTAGAATACATGAAAATAAGAGCTAATAGAGACAAACTAGAAATCAAAAATAATGTATCTCTTGATATAATTTATAGCGAAAAAATAAATGGTAAAAATTTCAGAATTACTGTTGATGGTTTGCCCAATGTTAATAAATATATGGAAATGTTACATAACAGAAAAAATCATGTTATTTTTTCATCAATGATAAAATTCATGGGATCTGAAACTCCTGAAATTACATTGATTAGTAAAAAGAGAGATATTGAAAATATTATTGATATAGATGATTATGATATTCGTGTTAGATTTTCAGATGAAAATGAAGTTGACAACAAAACAATAAAAGAATTATCAAAACTTCATGAATCTGAAAGACAAAATATCATTTTTAGATATAAACATAGAGCTACATTGGTAATCAAAAAAGATAATGAAAGTCAAATTGTTATTGATATTACTTCTGTAAAACAAAATTCTGATATTAATAGATTAGAAAAGACAAATTCAAGATATGAATTAGAACTTGAATTATTGACTCATAAAAAGCAATCAAATTTAAAAAATTTAGACATAATTTACGATGAGATAACAAAAATATTAAAAGTATTGCAACAAAGTAACTTTTTAATATCAAATAGTCAACAATCAGAAATATTAAATGTATATGCTGATTTATTGAATGTTGACAAAACAAGAATGACAAAATTGGAGGGAAGAAGTGCACAATCATTAGAAGTACAACATATAGTTGATCAACTTCCAAATAAATATGCAGTTACAGATAAAGCGGATGGAGAAAGATATTTTTTAATAATATACAATAAAAATGTATATCTTATTTCTTTCAATTTACAAGTGAAATATACAGGAATTAAAATATCAGATGCAAAATATAATAATACAATATTGGATGGTGAATATATTTACATGGCAAAACACAATAGGCATTCATTCATGATTTTTGATTGTTTGTATGCAAAAGGTGTTGATGTTAGACCAACCTCAAATTTTATTGATAGAATAAAGTATGCTGATGATGTTGTTAAGAATTGTTTTGTATTCAAAGGTCAGAAGGGATTTGGCATTAAAGAATATGATATTAAGAAATTTAATGTTAATGAAATATTGGAATTCAATTCAAAACAAATTGATGAATATATGGCAAATTTGAATCATGATATATTGAAAGATAAAACATACTTGTTAGTGAGAAGAAAATACTTTATACCTGTATTTGGTGCACAAGACAATGAAATATTTAAATATTCAGAATTATTGTGGAATAAATATGTATTATCACCAAGCACAGAATGTCCATATATATTGGATGGATTAATATATCATCCATTGGATCAAAAATACATAACATCTGTCAAAGAATCAAAATATGTGGAATATAAATGGAAACCACCAACAAAAAATTCAATTGATTTTTATGTCCAATTTGAAAAAGACAGACATACCGGAAAAGCAATTACTTTGTATGATAATTCAAATGAAGGATATTCAAAAGATAAACCATATAGAGTGGCATTCTTATATGTTGGTAAAAGGTTAAAAACAGCAGAACAACCTGTATTATTTCAAGAAGAAAATAATAGACATGCAGCATATTTATTTTTAGATAATGGGCAAATAAGAGATGAAGAAGGTGAAATTATTCAAGATAATACTGTTGTTGAATTCACATATAGTATTGATCCAGCAGTTCCTGACAAATATAGATGGATACCATTAAGAACAAGACATGATAAAACGGAATCTGTAAAATTGTACAGAACTAAATATGGTAACTATTTTGATGTGGCAAATAGAGTTTGGAGAAGTATCAGTAATCCAATTTTAATATCTGATTTTAATTTGTTGGCTAATGATAAAACATTTGATAGACAAATAAATTTAATGAGAAATAAAATAGATCATAGTGTGATTATGTCAGAAAGAAAGGAAAATATTTATTATCAGATAAAGACCAATTTGGCAAAACCAATGAGACAATTCCACAATTGGTTAAAAAGTATTCTCATTTACACCCATTGTAATCCAATTTATGAACAAGATAGAAATTTTTCAATATTGGATATTGGATGTGGAAGAGGAGGAGATCTCATGAAATTCTATTATGGTAAAGTTGATTTTTATGTTGGATTTGATTTAGATAATAATGGTATCACTTCACCAACTGATGGAGCAATGAGTCGTTATAATCAATTAAGAAAAACACATGATAATTTTCCAAGATGTTATTTTGTTCATGCAGATGGTGGAGCATTATTAGATTACACCGAACAAGTAAAAGTATTGGGTTCAATGTCTCAAGCAAATAAAGCATTATATGATAAATTCTTCTCATTGGATCCAAACAAAAGAACAATGTTTGATAGACTTAATTGTCAGTTCGTTATTCATTATTTTTTGATGAATGATACAGTATGGAATAACTTTACCCAAAATGTAAGTATGTATTGTAAACCTGGAGGATATTTCTTAATTTCAACATTTGATTGCCAAAGAATAACTGATGAATTAAAAGATAAAGATCATATGACATCTTATTATACCAACACAAAAGGAGAAAAAAAAATATTATTTGATATTGTAAAGAAATATAAAGATCAAGATGGTATATATGGAACTAATAATGCAATTGATATACACAATTCATTATTTTCACAAGAAAATGTATATATCACCGAATATTTGGTTGATATGAGATTTTTGGTAAAAGAACTTGATGATAAATGTGATATGGAACTCGTTGAAACTGATTTATTTGACAATCAATTCCAAATTCACAGAACATATTTTAAGGATGTTGTTAAATTTGAATCAAAAGCAGAAACTAAAAAATTTTTATTGAATGCTGCTGAATATTATGATCAAACAAATGAAGTTAATAAAGCTTGTTATGAGTTGACAAAATTAAATAGATATTATGTTTTCAGAAAAAGAGATTATCAAAGATTACCAAAAAATCTTAAAGGAGGTAAATCTGATAAAACATCTATAAAACAACCTGTTGATATGTCCTTAACAGAAGTAAAAGAATATTTGGAATCAAGTAAATATATTAAAAGAGTTATTCCAGAAATGGGAGATTACTCATTTGTATCAGCAATTCATGATGTTTTGGTAAATTCTGATATTATTCCAAAATCAGTTGATCCATTCAAATTATGTGAAGATATTAATGTTGAAGTTGAAAGAGATGCAGATATTGATGATGATTCAATCAATGATTTTGCCAAAAAGTTAATAATTGCACATGAAATTGTAAATTCAAATACAGACACAGAACAAAAACAAGTTCAAGATGCTCTAAATGGAATCAATATCTTTGTGTTCGAAAATGACTGCAATGATGATACAGATATTAGTGCATACAGTAAATTACCCAATAATATAAATAAAGCTTCTCCAACTATTTTACTTTTAAAAGATGGATCAAAATATTATCCAATCTATAAAATAAGAACAAATAAACAAACTGGATTATTTGACTCAAAAACAAAATTAATTAAAAGATTGGCAGATGCCTCTGATAAACAATATTAATTCATAAAATAATTATATTTATAACTCAAAATGAATCTTAAATCTTCATAACATGAATTATCCATCGAGAGTATTGAACCTCCTCCAATTACTGCACCCAATGGAGCAAGTGGAGTAAACATCAATAATCCTCCCAGAACTGTTCCAACCCCACTATTTACTTTATTTGTATAACATCCATACATTCTATCAACAGTGTTAATAATTCTCATATGATAATTATTAATATAATATCTGCTACTTTGATGTATGTCATGTAAACATCTTCTCAAACTAATATGACATTCATTGTTTCTCAATCCAAACATATGGGTACACCTATCATGAATCATACAACATTCATCTATTTCATCAATTGGTCTCAAATTATTATTGTGATTATTCAAACCACAATAATTCCCATAATTTTCTGTTATTGTTGCGTATTGAGCAATAGTAATAGAAACACATAATAACAATAATATTAATACTTTATTCATTTTTTGAACAGTAATATATGTAATAGATTTGTCAAATAGTAAGATTTTCAATTTTATGTTGATATATGACAAAAAAATGAAATATCAAATAAATCATAATTGTATCATTAATAAATAAAATTATATGGCTGAATTATCAATAATGAATGGAAGAGAAAAAGAAGGATTAAAATTTATGCATCACATTATGAATGAATCAAAAAATAATGGAAAAGTTGCAAAAGAAGAAGAATCTATTTTTGATGGAGAAAAAGGATTAAATATTAAATATTTTGAACAAATTGATGACAAAAAATCAAAATATATCATTAAATCAGCTGACAAAAAAACATTTATTCTTATTACAATTAAAGGTGAAAAGAAAGATGAAAAATCAATGTCATTAGCTGAATTATTGAAGGAAGTTAAAGGTATTAAAAATCTTGCATTTGGTTTGAAATATTTGGAAAAATTACAAAAAGGATGATTGGAAAACAATACAAAATATATTAAACAAATGTAATTTTGATTCATTAAAATATGCTAAATTATATAATTTGAATTTGTCAGGTTTACATTTTCCTCAACAAAATTGTCAATTATCACATGTTGATTTTACTGGAACCAATTTGTCTGATTGTGAATTTTTATTACAACAGTACTAAATGGACGTAGTGTAACTAATGAAGTTAAGAAAATTCCTTGTAAAACAAAAATGAAAAACCATAAAAATATTAAATTATTTTATCAATATAAAACTGCAGATCGAGTTTTTTATAAATATTTAAAAAATAAGTATATATTATTTAATATTCAAAATGCACACATGTAATTATTGTAATTATTCAACAGATAGTTTAGGAAATTTTAATACACACAAAAAGTCAAAAAAACATATTACCAATGTTCAAGCAGAAAATCAAACAGACAATAAACCTGAAAAAATTAAAAAATATACCAAAAGAATACCAAAATCAAAAAATATAAATGAAAAAGTATTAGAAGTAACTAATGATAATTTAAATGAAAAAGTACCAAATAAAACAATACCAGATGAAAAAGTAGTAGATGAAAAAGTAGTAGATGAAAAAGTAGTAGATGAAAAAGTAGTAGATGAAAAAGTAGTAGATGAAAAAGTAGTAGATGAAAAAGTAGTAGATGAAAAAGTAATAGATGAAAAAGTGGTAGATGAAAAAGTAATAGATGAAACAGTAATAGATGAAAAAGTAGATGACAAGTTTGAACTTGACCAAGACACTTATAAAGCATTACATTTTGTAATAACATTAATCCACAAATATAAAGCAAATACTCTTGTGGAATATCTTGGAGATTTTGTGATTAAAAACTACAAGAAAGACAGAGCAGATCAACAATCATTATGGAGCGTAAATTTGACAACAAATGATTATTTTATTAAAGTATCAGCTGGTACTTCGGGTTGGCATTTGGATAAAAATGGTGTCAGAGTTATACAAATTACAATTGATCCACTTTTGAAATTTGTGAATGAATCAATAGATAAATATTTTAAAGTATTTAATGATGAATCAATATGTGATGATAGATCTATTGTTATAGAAATATCAAATATGATTAATAAAAATGTATTATCACAATATATTCTGAAATATATGTCACCTCATTTGTTTTTTACAATGGATAAAGTAAATATGTAAAGTAAATATGTATAGAAAATAAACAATATATTAATTTTATTGTTTGAAAATATAATAAGAAGTATATATTAAAGTAAGTAATGCAGCAAATGAAACAATTAATTTACTTCCTTCATTAAATTTATGCCATTTCATCAAAATGTGATAAATTATAGTAAGTGCACCTCCTAATCCGATTCCAGAAGATGGTATACTAAATCCATCTCCGATATTAAGATTTTTGTGCAAACCATAACCAACAATAATTCCCAACACTCCAATGATCATCATAATAATAAATTGTTGATTAGCTATATTGTCACAATATTCTTTTTTTGCTTTATCTTCATTAAATATGGAGAAAAAACTATCACACTCTTCTTTGGTGAGAACATATGAGGTTAATTTTGTAAAAAACACTGCAAATAAGATTGCAATGGTTAATACAAAGAAATTACTGGACCAGCTTCTATTTTGGATTATATTCATTGATAATATAACAATAGATTTTTTATATAAAAAAATTGATTATTTAAATAAATACAGTATAAAGAAATATTATATATTAATAAACCATGGATATTGATAAATTTTACAGTTATAAAGACATCAATTCTGATATGTTGCCAGACATGAGAAATTTGGCCAATGATATGAGTTATAATAAACATAACAAAAATAATAGAAGACATCCAAACAATAATTATAATAATAACAACAATAATAACAATTATAATAACAAATTTAAAAATGATATTCGTAATGTACCATCAGTACTAATGAAACCAGGCAGAAATGATAAAAAGAAATTCTTTATTGAAATGAATGGACTATTGAGTAAAATTACTGACAATAACTTTGAAGATATTTCAAATGATATATTTGATAAAAACATTGATACTGAAGAGAAGAAAACTATCTTGATAGAACAAATATTTAAAAAAGCAATAAATGAAAATAAATTTTGTGATATATATGCAAAATTGTGTATTGATATTATGAATAAATTTGATGCACCATCAAAAACATCATTCAAACATAATATGTTGAATAAATGTCAGTGTATGTTTATGGATGCTATTGAATCTCCTATATTTGAGGAAGTCACAGAAATATCTATTTCAGCAGATCAAGAAATTCCAGAAGTAAAATCATCATTCTTTAAAAATAAAAATATGATATTGGGTTGTATGGGATTCATTGGATGTTTATATTTGCAATCAATGTTAACAACCAAAATTATCGATAATTGTTTTACAACAATGTTCAGCCAATTTGAAAATGAAAAATATTATACAGTTGATTGTATGTGTGCTTTAATGATTGTGATCGGTAATAAATATTCAAAAGAAAGTCCAAATGCAAAACAAACTTTTGATAACATAGATAACTTGAAAAATGATGAAAGTGTGTCTGTAAAAGAAAAGTTTGTATTGATGGATTTAGCAGAAAAAAGACAAAAGTTAAAATGGGCATAATTTTGTTAATTATTTTATTTATTAATATTTATATTTTATCAAAAAAGTTATTCTTTGATAACATTTGCACGATATATTCAAAAAAATAAATGTGGAACTAATCAGCAAAAAATTGAAAATTATACATCATGAGCATTATTGTATTTATTGGTCATGAGAAAATATTTAATGACATATAAATATATTGATCTAGTAATGATTAGAAATTTTATTGATATGCCTTTATGTATTCTCCAATATATATGTGATGCATATTTATCTCCAATAGATACAATTTATTTATCACAAATGAATAAAAAGTGTTCAAGAATTAAAATAAAAAGACTACATGATATTCCAAATAAATTCAGAGACAATTTGACAAATGATATTTTAAATAAATATGAATATTTGGAAGAGTTGAATATATCTGATAATCCAAATGTAATAAACATAAAACATGTTATACATTTAAAAAAACTTGATATGTCTCGATATTGTCAAGCATTACACTGTCTCAATAACAATTTTATAAATTTAGTTGATTTGAATATAAAAGATAATGCTGTAAAAATAGATCTTAATCATTTAATAAATTTAAGAAAATTAGATATTTCTGGATATTGTTGTGTGGATGATAACGATATTGAACACTTGGTAAATTTGGAAGAATTGATCATCCAAGAAAATACAAAAATAAATACTGTTTATAAATTTACAAATTTAAAAAAATTAGATATATCTGGATATTACAACAAAATTAGATCAATCGATACATTAACAAATTTAGAAGAATTATATATAAGTAATAATAAACATATTTTTGATATCAATTGTTTGGTGAAATTGAAGAAATTATTTGCAGAATCTGGTTGTAAAGTTAGCAATGATGGAATAAAAAAATTAATCAACTTAAAAGAGTTATATGCGCAATCCAATAATAAATTATCAAACTTTACACATTTGATAAATTTAAAGATACTTTGTGCCAGTGATATGTCAGAAACCAACATTGCAAAATTAACAAATTTAGAAGATTTGCAAACACATGCATTTCGCAAACATAACATTAATGATAATAATATCCAATATTTGACAAAATTAAAAAAATTACATATTGGAAGTTATGTTTCTGAACAAAAAATAATAAATTCACACAGTTCACTTTCTCTTGCTCATATAACAAACAAAGGAATAAAGAATATGATTAATGTGGAAGAACTAGATGTATCTGGAAATCAAAAAATAACGAATATAAATCATATGAGAAAATTAAAAATATTGGATGCGCGTGGTAATTCATGTGGTATAACACAAAAATACATAACTAATTTGACAAATCTCACAAAACTGGATATTTCATACAATGTAAAAATATCAAACGTTAATACTTTTGTTAAATTAAAACATTTAATTGTATCTGGTAATAATAAAATCAATATTCACAGTGTTAAAAAGTTAACCAATTTGGAAACATTGGATATATCAAAATGTGATAATATAAATACAAATATATTGAATGATTTGAAGAATTTGAAAATAATAAAATAATCAACAAACACTGATAAATTGCACTAGATATTCTATCAATTCATTTTTGTTTTCATCCCCAATATTATTGTTTAAATCGAGTATCGTAATTGGTGAAAAATTAGCATCACTACCATTATATTTATTAGTTAAAATATTAACATCAACACCTTTTGTTAAAAAATAATCAATTGATTCCACTGTGCCATACTTACAAATACAATGGAATGGTGTCCAACCATCTTCATCTTGAGCGTTGACATCAATCTTCTTTACATCAATTAAATATTGGAACAAATCAATGTCATGAGTTTTTTGTCTACATGCTATATGTAACAAATTCATTCCTCTTTCATTTTGCAAGTCAAAATCACCACCATATTTTTCGAATCTTTCAATATTTTGCAATGTCAAATTTGAAACAAGTTGTAATAATATTTTTGTTTTAGATTCGTCATCTTGTATATAATTTTTAGAAAACATATAATCAATACATTCAAAATCGAGTCTCTTGTTCAATATATATTCCAATACAGAAGTTCCATTTTCATTTATCATATTAATATTACCTCCATGATGTTCAAATAGTTTAACATTGGCAAGTGATGGTGTTGATACAAGTTGCCATAATAATTTAATTTTTGATTCTTCATTTCTTATGAAATTATTCTTGAATAGGTAATCAACTGTTCCAGGAGAATTATTTGCTTCAAGTAACATATCCAATGTAGATTTATCATCATAATTCATATCATTAATATCACAACCTAAATCAATTAAATGTTTAACAACTAGGAACATTTCTGAACTTCTGCGAGTTGCACAATGTAATGCAGTTTCTCCAGAATCATCTTTATGTAAGACATTGGTAGCACTCAGTAATTGTATTATTTCAATTGATGAATATTCAGAAGCATAATGTATCAATAATTTTCCATGCGAATCTGGAGAATCTAGGATTGAATTTTTAATAATGTATTCAATCACATATTGTTCTTTACAATATTTCAATAATGTATGTTTCATTGATCTACCACTGGCATCATTGTCATTCAAATTGAAATCTGTATATTTCAATAATGTTACAAAATCTTTATTTGATAAATATCTTAATACATCATCTTTATTGGATAAATATGTTTTATCAAAAAAATATATTTCTTGTTTCATATTTGGATTAATAATTACAAATGCATCAACAAGTTGTTTTATTAAAGTAATTGGTTTGTAATTTGTTTTTAATTCTTTTTTTGTTAATGGATTTTTGTTTATTCCATGCATCTTCATTTTGTCTGTCATATCATGTTCAAAAACAAATCCATCAGAAGTTACCGGTTCATCAAATAATTGTCCTGATATTGGACATCTCAAACAATTGTCAATATTGTATAGAAATTTTTCATTCTGTTTCATCGTTTTTTCATCAATTATTTCCACTTCTTTTGTATCCATGGATTCTTCAACTAGTTTATCTTTCTCTTCTGTCATATTACAAAATACTGTATCATCAGTCATATAACCATTGTCCACTAATATACTAGAAAAAATGTCAAATGTGTTATCACTCATTAATAATTATATTATATTAATGCCATATTGATTTTAAGATCTTTAAAACTTTAATATTTCAACTTTTTTATAAACAAATTAATGACTTTCAAGATATTACAAATCGCTCATTTTGAACAAAGACTTGACATTATATCCATCATTGATCAATGCACTTACTCCAATATCTCTATCCAACACACAAATGATTTGGTTAACCTTTATATTTTCTTCTTTTAATTTATTGATTGTTTCTGTGACACTTGATCCAGTTGTTATGACATCTTCAATTATTATTACATCATATTTTTTTTGTACTCCTTCTATGATATTTCCCTGACCATATTTTTTTCTTTCGGATCTAATCATCATATGTGGTATATTTAATTTTTGACTAATTAAAAAGGAAAATTGCAATCCACCCATTGGAACACCTACAATTGCAACACCATCAGAATTATTTATTAATTTTATCAACTTGTCACATACTTGATTTAAAATACTTGGATGTTCCATCAATAATCTAAAATCTGCATATATTTGACTTTTCTCTCCAGATTTTAATGTAAAATTTCCTTTCTTTATTATATTTAATTGTTTTAACTTGTGCAACAAATATAAATTATCATCCATATATAATTTTGCTGATAGTATTGGATCATTTGATTCATAAATTCCTCTCCCAACTATTAAGTAATCTACTTTTTTATTATCCAATAGATGTGATGGTGATTGATAAGTTTGGCCTAAATTATCAGATTTAGTTGAAATATTCACTCCAGGTGTAAAATGCAAAAAGTCATCAGCTAATTTTTCCTGACAAATGAATCCAATTACAACATCTCTATTATTTTGTGCCAGACCAACAGTGTGTTTTATGTAATGTTGATCAATTAAATTATTTTCTGTGGACATTTGGGCGATCAACAATATACAACAATCATTATTCACACAATTTTCTCTTAATCCATCAATAATACTTTGCCCACATATAGCATGTACAGTAATTAAATCAGCATATTGTGTAATGTATTTTGATTGTAACTGTACTATGTTTCCAATATCAGCAAATTTTCTATCTTCAATGATAATGAAATTATGTTTTTTCTTCAATTCCACCAAATCATCAATGAATGTTTCATCAATATCAGTTATTATATCAGCATGCATTTTGACACCCATGATATATGGTCCAACTTGATCTAACAATTCCAATAATTTATTTTTATTTGTTAAATCTGCAGATAATATTATTTTACTCTTTTTAGTATCACTAATATTTCTTATCTTATCCATTTTATTCATTTTAATAGTATCAATGTAATTCATTCAATCCATAAATCAATTTTTTTATAAAGAAATTTTAATGTATGTGAGTAGGTTTAAATTTAAATACTTTACAATAAGTGTATTCCATAATTTTATCTGCCAAATAATCCAATGGCTTTATCATGGCTGGAATTGATCCTATAGCAACCATTGCAGGTAAAACTGCCAATATTTTTGGATTTTTTATCATTTTTAATTTATGCGAATTATTTTTAACCAAATTCACAATTGTATGAATGGTTACTGATGGAAATACTAAAGATGCTTGTGCATGCCATAATGTATGATACCCCATGAATTTTTGTATTGGTGTTAAACCATATTCTTCTTTTGGTAAATTTTTTAAATGTCTATTTTCATGATATTTAAAATACAAATCACCACAAATATAAGCACCTGTCAAACCATACATACCTTTAACAAAGTAATTTGGAGCAACACCACGAAAACCTTCTCCAACATCTGACGCATATGATAATCCACGCATATTAGGTAACTTTTTAAAAACTTGCAGTACGTCAGGTGCATAAGATGCAAATCTCAATGTTGTTAAATTAATTAAAAGTCTACTGGTAGCACCACTATATTTCAAAAATTCGGAAAAATATCCTTCTTCTTTAATTTCTTCTCCAACTTCTTTCTTTTCTTCTTCTTTATTATCAATTGAAATTACAGGTGTTTGATTTTTATCCATTTTGAATAATAAATATAATAAATAATATCATCAATCATTTAATTTTTCAATTTTTTTATGTTTATTCTTTCTCTCCAAATTAATTTGAGTTTGCCTTGCCATATAATTCTCAGTGGAATAGTAATCTTCATTTCCCATCACGGATGTTGAATCCCTAAAAGTTAAATTTATTCTCACTTTATCTATCAATTTTAATTCAAGTGGTGCACTGTCCAATAATACTTTTGTAACCCTATGCCATGCTAATCTTTGTGGTCCTCCAAATATCAAAACATCTCCAGAATTAAGTTGAAAAGCTCTCTTTATTGGTTTAGAATCAGTAATTTCATGCATTTCAAACAAACATGAATTTCCAATGGATAAAGATATAACTGGTTTATCCAAATCTCCATCATTTCCACCATTATCTTTATGTCCACCACATCCAATATCTGTTTTATAATATAATGATAATAAATGTGTTGGTACAGAATTATTTATTGTTTTATCAACTTTGTCAATAATTTCCATCATTTTTTTACACATTTTCATCAAATATTGTTTGTCATTTTTGAAATAATCCAAATTACAATAAAATCTGCCTTTGTGTTCTGCAACATTAAGGGTTGCAACTAGTTCTTCTTTGCAAAAAACTTTATTTAACACCATTGGATTAATAATTTTATCCACCAAAATATTTTGTTCATTGATTTCCAAGAAATTTCTAATAATAACTATTCCATCACATATTTTATCAATATTCATTTTTATTGTTTTATTCATTAATATACATTGCATTGTTATTTATTTTCATTTTTTTAATTGTCCAGTACTTACTGACTGATTTTTGAAAAAAAATTGAAATATTAAATGTTTGATATGTCTTTTTAGATTGAATATATATAAAATGGCAAACAATAATATATGCAGTGCTATAATAGAAAATGGATTAAACTGTAGAAAATCATGTTTTTTGAGAACCACTTGTTGTAATATGTGTCATGATCATTGTAAGATATATTGTGGAAATTATGAACCAATTGAATATATTGGTGAAAATGTGGACAATGATCATTATCAAGGTAATGTTACAAACTCTCATGAAAATGATGATAATGATTACGATGACAGTGACTCTTTCATTAACAATGAAAAACAAGATTTGGAACTAGAAGATGATGAAGAAGAAGAAGATGATGAAGAAGACCTTGATGAATCATCCGAAAAAATAGAACAATTAATTTCAACAAGAGTTTTGAGAAAAAGAAAAAATAATATTCCGAATGATAATACAACTTCAAAAAAAAACAAAGATTAATTTTTTTATTAGAAAAATTTAATAATAAAAAAATTTGGATTTACATGTTTAATTTTCAATCTTTTTCATAAATTAATGTAAAATTTTATATATTAGTTTTCCACTGTAACATCCAAGTAACAAACCACCAATACACAATATCATACCTTTAACAATTAATTTATCTTCATATTTAATTCTAACATTAAATATTTTTGTGATACTTGAGTTTTCATCATGAACATTACCAGTTACTTCATTCATAACATTATAAAGACCATTAATATTTATTGCAGTATTTATAGTATTGGAGTAACCATTGACATCTGTTGCAATATTTGCAGTATTGTATGAACCATTTATTTTTTTTATTGTGCCAGTCACAACATTATTATTTCCATTGACAGTATGTGCATCTCCAGAAACATAATTCGTAGATCCATTTATGGTTGTTAGTACATTACCGGTAATTTTATTATTATATCCATTAACATCTTGAACATCACCAGTAACCTCATTACTATTTCCAATAACATCATTTATATCACCAACAATTTTATTATTGTGTCCAATGATACTTCCGGTCATTTTTCCAGTGATTGTAATATGATTGTCACATCCAATGATATCATAATCACAATCATCTAAAATAATAGTTTCTTCATTGAAATATTTTGCTTTTTCCATTTTAATATTATCTTTGTTATACAATTGATTAGCAATATGATGGATTTTCAATTTTTTGGACAAAAAATTGATATTTTAATGTAAAGTATATAAAAAATATATCATTCTAATATATTATCTTATGACAAGCCCATATATTAATACAGAGTTATATACAACAGTTGCATTATATCCAAATCAAATGAATAATGACATATATATCAATTTGAAGAGTAATTTAGAGGATAAAGTTTTGGGAATGTGTTTTAGGGATTACGGATATATCAATGAGATATATGAAATAACAAAATATGATGATGGCGTAATAGAAGCAGAAAATTTATCTTCATCTGCCAAATATGATATTAGTTTTTCTTGTAGATTATGTATTCCATTGAGATTGACAGAAATAATATGTAAAGTTGACAAAGTAAATAAATTATTAATAACAGTTGTTAATGGTCCAATTTTAGGAATCATAACAAATGAAAGAATAAATGATGAGGTATTTTTTCTTGATAATAATAATAGTTTAAGATATAAGAAAGAAAATAAATCATACTTACTTAAATCTGGTGATTTTGTAAGAATTGTAATAGAAAGTGTACAATTCAATCATGGTGATGAAAAAATTAAAGTTATTGGATCACTTAAAAATATGGCAATAGATGAAGAAAAGAAATTATTTTACCAACAATCATTCAATAGAACAGGTGAATTAATTGAATTTGCAGAGTACTTTGAATCAACTGTCAATCCAAATGATGCTGATCAAGGCTAAAGTAATGATAATTTAGATCCATCAACACGTCCCATACCAGTGCATGCATCCCATCCAACAGTAGCATTATAAGCTCCATTATTACCACTTGTAATATCAACTATTGGTTTGTTTGCATATAAAGCAGTATTAATGAATGGTGAGTGTGTACCTTTAGATTGATTTAATCTTGCTGTTAATCCAGACATTAAAGGTGCAACACAACTTGTACCACCAATAATGTATGTATGTCCACCCAAGTATATTTGATATCCAGTATCAGGATTAGCATTTCCAGCACAATCTGGAACTCCTCTTTTAGTAGTTATAGCTGCAATACCATTTTGATAAGTTGGTTTTGCAAATTCAACACTGAATCCACCACCAGAAGCACCAGTATTATTATTCCATACTACTTCACTTGTTATAGTGGTACTATTTGAATTTAAAGTTGTACCTCCACAACCAATAACATTTGGACTTGAAGCAGGAAAATCAACATTATTTTTATGATTATTATCACTTGAACCATTATCACCAGAAGCAACAAAAACATTAATATTTTTGGAAACAGCTGTTGCAAATAAAGCATTATATGATAACAAAGTAGTAGTTGCCCAATCTGGTTCAGCTTGACCCAACTTATTGAGATAATTGAAGGATTGTGTGTTGTATCGTAAATTGCCGCATAAATTGTATCATAAAATCCCATATCACTATTTGGTCCAAAATATACAATAATTTTTGATGCTGGAGCAATTGCACCAGCTACTTCTATGTCCAATACTACTTCATAATTATCTCCAGATGTATCAGCTGGATTATTTTTTGCTCCATCAACATCAACTACAGTAATTGTTGGTTGAGCACTTGGACTTATGCCCAAGCTAGTCCAATAATGAGTGAGATCACTTTGATTGAATCCACCGCCCAATTCAATAATACCAATAGTTTGTCCAGAACCATTATATGCAGTTGGATATTTGTACAAATTTGCTATTTGAAGTGGAGTAAAAGATGTTAATAATGATCTTGTTGCATCTCTCATTTTATAATATGTATGTGCTTTTGGAATATTATTAAATCCAATAATATCAGTGACATAATCTAATTCTGTTGGTACAGTAACATCTTGATTATGTGAATGATATGAATTTGTTCCGTTTGTGTATTCATGTAAAGTTACATTAAAGATTGCATTAAATCCTTTATGAGATCCATGTAAATCTATGAAATGTTCTGTTGTTTTTGTGATTTTTATGCCATTATTTTGTGTAATTGTGTTCAAATGAATCATATGTTCACTTGTTAATTGTGTTGTTGTATGTTTAATTAATTTAAGGCCAAATTCATGTGTATTGCTTAGCACTTGTCCTATTGTAAATTTACTGTCTATTTTTGGAGATTTTATAATTGTCACATATAAAGTTTTGAAATTTAATTTATTTTAATAAATAATTTATTTTTAAATACATCACTTAAAAATAATTTAATATAATTAAATTAGGAATGAACAAAACATTAGCAACACAAAATGATTATCCACATGGAAAGAAAATTCCTTATTGTATAAATTGTGGAAAAAATGGACATAAATTTAAAAATTGCAGAGAAGCAATAATCAGTTATGGTGTAATAAATATATTTTTGGATACAGACAGTGAACAACTAAAAACATCATTAATTGAAAAATGGAATGATGCCACAGTAAATAATAATATATTTAATGATATGGGAATAATATATAAATCTGAATTTGACATAAATGTCTTTTGTGAATTCAAAGACAGAATCAAATTTTTAATGGTTAGAAGAAAAAATACATTGGGATACTTGGAATTTATCAGAGGAAGATATAATTTAGAAAATGTAGATGGTATTGGATTTTTATTCAAACAAATGACAATGCAAGAAATAAAAGATATAAGTACTAAAAGTTTTGATGAAATGTGGTATAATATTTGGGGAAGAAATGATTATGCACACAATAATGAATATATCACAGCAAAAAAGAAATTTGATAAATTAAAATACAATTCTGAATATTCAATTGATTTGGATTTTTTTGTGGAAAACATAAAACCAATATATGATTTTCCTGAATGGGGTTTTCCAAAAGGAAGAAGAAATTATCATGAAACAAATTATGACTGTGCGATAAGAGAATTTATTGAAGAAACAGGTGTCACTGATTCACAATTTAAATCATTGGATGGTATTGCTCCAATTGAAGAAAAATTAATAGGTACAAATGGACTAAATTATAAACATGTATATTATTATGCAATGTCATTGAATGATAACACAGATGATCTCAAAAATAACACATATTCTCCAGAAATTGGTGATATTGGATGGTTCACATACAATGAAATAATGAAACTAATTAGACCATATCACAAAGAAAAGAAGAAAATTATTACACAATTATACATGTATGTAATTAATACAATAAGTGCAGTATTGCATACACAAGTTTAAGGCATAAACATAACAACTTCAGGAGCAGTTACTATCAAAATACCAATTAGAACACTTGATAATACAGAACAAATAATCGAAGTTATACCCAAACCCATGTCCCATTTTTTGGATTGGCATTGTTCAGCATTAGAATAGTCAGGTTTCGCAATTACAACTAGAGATATACCTAAACTGAGAACTAAAATTATAAAAATTATGGTAAATACAGGAATCATGTTTTATATATGTAGTTCATAAAATTATTACAAATTTTATGATCAAAATATCACAAATTTTATGATCAAACCATCATAAATTTTATAATCAAATTATTGTCAAATAATCACTAAATTTATGATCAAAACAATATTTTTAAATTTATTTTTAAAGTGATTTATATATATATATAATTTTTGAAAATGAATCAAAATGAATATTTATTTGAGTTAATAAAGACACATAAATGGACTGATATTGTAGATTTTTTAAAAAAGAATGAAGATTATGATGTCAATATACGTGATGAAGGGAATAATTATCTTATAAATTATGCTATATTATTCAATAAAGTGGATATAGTTTCTTTGTTAATACACAGAGGATCAAAACTTGATATAACAGATAATGACGGTAGATCAATTTTGTATATACCAATAAAATTTAATTATTATGAATTGATTCAATTATTGTTGCACTTCAATGAAAGTTATATCGGAATATCTCTAATAGACATGTATGATAAAAATGGTAATATTCCATTGCACTATGGGATAATTCACAAAAATGAAAAAGCAGTTTCGCTATTATTAAATGCTGGATCTGATATAAATACAACAGATAAAAATGGTTTTAATTCTTTACATTTGGCAGTTCATCATAAATTATTTAATATGTGCAAATTATTTATTGCACATGGAGTAAATATTAACAATAAAACGCATGTTGGTGAATCTGCATTGCACATTGCATGTAATTTTCAAGAATATGAAATTGCCGAATTATTAATTAATAATAAAATAGAAATAGACATGCAAGATTATGATAATGAATTTACGCCATTGCATTATGCCATTAATTCCGGAAACATTAAATTGGTGAAATTATTGATTGATAATAATGCAAATCTAAACTTGCAAGATTATTATGGAAATACTGCATTGCACTATGCATTACTTGAATCAAATTATAATATGGTGAGTTATATCATTAATGAATCACCAAGCAAAAACAAAATAAATTTTAATTATTATAACATATCAAGTCAATTGCCAATTCACATACTATTAAGTAAAATTGATTATATACCAGAAAATATATTGGAAATAATTTTGGCTGGATCAACTGTGAATGTACAAGATATTGATGGTAATACTCCACTCCATTATTTGTCTAAAAATGGTCTTTGGAAAAAATATAAAAGTATATTATCTCAAAAAAAATTGAATATATTTGTAAAAAATTTTTATGGAGATCAACCATTCCAATTTATTGATGAAAAAGATATGCAAGAATATATTAATATGATAACCAATAGTTATTTATATGTGTTGAGATTAAAAAGTAATGTGTGGATAGAAAAATGGGAAAATATGTGTAAAATAGAATTATTCAAAGATAAATTAACAAAAAGTGAATATGATATTATTTCAAAATATATTAAACTGGATAACATCGAAAATAATCATGATATTTGTGTTAACATTATAGATATCAAAATATTAAAAATGATAAAAGATAATGATGAGAATTGTTTGAAATCATCATATCCTATAAAAATAAATAAAATATGCATTAAAATAGAAAGTGGAAAGAATGCCGAATTTTGCACATTCACAGGTATAACTTTGGATATATTGATGGGATTAATATATTTACTCAAAAAACATAAAAATGCATGTTCGATATTGGATGAAAAATTTATGGAAAATGGTGAATTATGTAAATATTATAGATCAATTGGAATATCACTAACATCTGGATGCGAATTTTTGAATTTTGAAATTGTATGGGTTTATCAAAAATTATATTTGGCAACAAATTTTTATGATAATTTCTCAAGGTGCCTTTCAAATAAAAATAAATCATTTATCATAATTCCTATTGGCATAGAATTAAAAAATGGAAGTCATGCAAATTATCTAATATATAATATTAAAAAAAAAGAAGTTGAAAGATTTGAACCATATGGATCTCAATCACCTTATAAATTTGATTATAATCCGAAATTGCTTGATGATATATTGGAAAAAAAATTCAAAGAAATTGATCCAAGTATAACATATTTTGCACCAAAAGATTTTATGCCAAAAGTTGGATTCCAATTTTTTGATTCATTTGAAACAAGATCCACAAAAATAGGAGATCCCGGTGGATTTTGTGCATTATGGGCAATATGGTATACAGATATGAGATTAACTTACAATGATATCAATAGAAGTTCACTTGTTAAAAAAATCATTGCAAATATGAGAATGCAAAATATTTTGTTCAAAAATATCGTGAGAAATTACTCTGTTAATATTGTTGCAATTCGAGATGATGTATTACAAAAGGCAAATTTAACAATAAATGATTGGATCAACGATAATTTCACAAATGAACAATTACTAGATGTCACTGCAAATATCACAAATCTCATAACAAATTGTTGAATTTATCTAAAAAGACACTCTTCAAGTATTTCACTTTGCTCAGTTCATTTCATTCACAAATTTAATGATAAATTATTAAATTCATTGAAAAATCATCTGAAAAATAATACGCTCAGTATCATAATCAAAAAAATAAAAATAATTAAAATTACATATATCTGGATCATCATTTTATTTGATAATTTATTTGTGCTGTACATATTATTATATTTCAATAATACCTCATTATAAGACATCGTTGGTTTGTTGGTTGTTATATTTACTGCATTATGTACATCTATTAACCATTTTATTACTTTTTCTTTTGATGATAATACTTCATTAGACAATGGATATTTTTTCAAATGGCCATTAAAATGTGCTTTGCATGTAGTACATGGCAATACATGTTGTAAAGCTATGAAAAATTGTTTATAATTTTCTTTATCTTGTTCAGAAGGACATGTTGGATACGATAAAGTTATAGTATGCAAAAATATCCAAGCAGGCTCTCCCCATATATTAGGATTCATTTATATATGCAATTAAGATAAAAAAAATATCCTTTTCTAAATATTTAATATTCTTTGTATGGTGATAATCTACTAATTCTATTGAAAAATAATATATAATCCCAATTTGGTTTTTTTAACTCAATAATATAACCACCATTATTATTTTCTGTCCAATATGAATTGCTAAACTCTATAAGTTTATTATGGAACTTGTCATATAATTTATAAGGTTTGTCGTTCATATATTTTTTATTAAGTATATATACAAAATTTTTGTAAAAATAATTTATCACTGATCTTCTTATTTCACAATCATCGCCAATGCAAAATCCATTAAATCTCACAATTCCTTCATAAGCCTGAGATAAAATAATACAATATTTATTTCTGAATTTCTTTTTTAAATAATGTCCACAAAAATGAGTTAATTTTGGATGACTTTTTTTAATCCACTTTCTATTTGCTACATCCAATGATCTGTCATCAACGTGCGCATTGGCTGCCCACAAAAAATTTATATTATCAACATCCAAATGTTTCACAATAGTTTCATACATAATCATATCTCTCTCCAAAATATCTGGATCAATACCAATTATCGTAATTCGTGATTTATGCTTCCTTATGTATTTTATTATTTCAAAATATATTTCTGATTCTAAATAATGATTCATGTATCTGCATAATACGCCATATGGATATTTATTTTGATACATACCTTCTTTTTCAAATATTAATTTTTTATCTTTCATAATATTTTTGGAATGGTACTCATTATCTTCAATAAAAATCATTATATTTTTATTAGTTTCACTCAATGCTTTTTTTAACAAGTTGAATCTATATTCATATATGTTTTGGGATCCATGTGTAAAATCTCCAATTCCAATCAAATGATAATCTAATATGTTCATATATATTAAATTGTTTTTAAAAAATTATTGTGATAAATAAAAAAAGATTATTTAATATGTTTTGGTAATTGGTGTCTTTTCATTGAATATAAATTTAAATTCATATGTTTCAGTTTCATCAAGCATTTTTCTGAGTTGATCAATATTTGTTATTGGAATATTATTAATCGATGATAATATTGCAACATTTAATGATTCACCACAATCTTTAATTGGAAAATCTTTTCTTAATTCTTCAAATTTATCATCTTTATTCAACAAATCTTCAACAATGATTATTCTTTTGTTATTATTACAATATGGATTCTTTTCTAAATATTTATCCTGTATGTACAAATTGTTAATTTTGCGATTTTTCATAATTTGAATTTTCTTTTCACTCAACTCTCTAAAAATAAATGATTTATATCTGACATATTCATTTGGTAAATCATTCAATAAATATCTCATTTCATGTATTGACTTTAATTTAATTACAACACTACTTTCATCATCTACATGTTCCTTAGTTTTTTTATTATATTTATAATAATTAATTTTTATTTCATCAAATGGTTTGAAATTCATCATAATATAAGTGTTAAACTCTACATTTATATTACAATTTTCATCATAAATCTTATAAGTACTATCAAATTTATTATCATTGATACTACTTATAAGAGTTTCGTCAATAAATTTATATTTTTTTGTAGAATTAATATTTTCAAAAGATATTTTATAATTATTTTTTGTGATTAATCCATATTCTTTTTGATTTTTTATGGTCGGAAAAGCAACATGACCATATTCTAATGGCACAAAAGTCAAACCTGAAAAAGAATTTGTATCTGAAAATTCCTTCAAAAATTTATATAATAATACTGTGGGTAACACATTCAATTTTTGATCAGATGCATCACTCAACATTCCAATTACATACTTATTTTCACATATTAACAATGATCCACTGTACGAACTATAATTTGATTCATATAAATTTTCGCCAAGTGGAGTTATTGAAACATATGGAATATATGGTACATTAAATGATGGTTTATCAAATACCACATCATGTATATTGAAACTTTGGTCTCCATTGAGAAAATCGCATGATCCAGTTGTTGGTATTAAGAAATTCTTAAAATCATCAAGTGTCAATCTTTCGTAAGATCCATCTGGTATCTCCAATAATGCAACATCCAAATAATCAGAATAACATACACATGTAATATCATCAATTATATCATCACCGTATGCCACTTTTGTATTAAAACCATTTCTAATCCCATGATAAGAACTCAATATATATGTTTTATCATTTAATTCAATAAAATATCCAATAAATCTATTTATTAATTCTGTTGTTGTACTGTTGATGTCCCATTCTTTATAATTTTCTGAATATATATTGGAACAAATATTAACTTTTGGACTACTCATTATTTACTATAATATATATTACAAACAATATCATAATCATTAATTATTTCAATTTTTTTCAATACAATTTATTGACTAAATATTCCAAATATGGACTTGTAAATCTTTGATCTAAATGTGGAATTGTTCCACCACGCATAATAGTATTTGTTTTATCTTCCAATATTTGAAATTGATTTTTCATCATCATATCTAATATCTCGCGAAATTTGGGATCATCATCAAATTTTGATAAATATTGGATATTCAGTGGATTGTATGCTGATATAAAATCACGTTTTATTCTCTGAATAGTTTTTATATAATTAGTTGCCAATAATGCTATTTTTTTATTATCTTTTGTTAAAGTGTTTAACATTTTTTTTATATTTAGAATTTGATATTTTTCATCATATTTTTGTTGAGTAAATTTAAAAGGAGCATATGCTAAATAATTAATGTCTTGTATTAATTTTGGTGATACAGATGCAATACCGAAAATTGTACTTTTTGTTGTTTTTGATCCTGTGTACATTATATAATTATTGATATATGTTGGATTTACCATTGTGAGATATTTTTTTGATTGTGTAGTTTTTGGCATAATTGTGTACGTGTATTCTGGCAATGGATTGTAAGTATTCATATAAATATTTGATTCATCTATTCTACTTAAATTATTCAAGAAAAATGCATGTAACAATGATTTTATAATTTTTTCATTATTATTGTGTGAATATAGTTTTGAGATTTGTATTGCATTATCAAAATATTCAAAATCTGGATGACTATCTTTCATAGAATAATCAATTTCATACAATTTATTTTCATATTTAATGATATCATTTACATAATTGATATATTGTTTGTAAAATTTGATGATAAAATCAAAATTAAAATTATTTAGTTTGCTCCATTCAATAAGTTTATTAGAATTTGCATCAATAAGACCAAATATATAATCTTTTATTCCATCATTTTGGATAAATTCTCTTTCTTCTGATTTACTTAAATTATCTGAATAATATAATTTACCAGTTCCATCCATTCTAATTAACATTTTTAATATATTTTCATCAATACCTGTAAATATATATTTTGCTTTATTTCTTATGTATATCATTTTTTGATTTACCAATAATCTTTTATCTGATTCTGATAATTTTGCTGTTTGAATTGCATTTATATTTACAAATTTACCAATATTATCAATTATTTTATTTGCAATCTGTATAAAACCATAATAATCACTATAATCATTTTTATACGCTGATATTAATCCATCAATATTCTTTTTAACATAATCATCTTGATAAATTACATTGGCAATATTATTTAAATTACCATTATCAGATGCATTCAACACTGCCAATAATTTTAACATATCTGATGATACACCATATTTTCTTGAATATAAATAAGCAATTATATGCCTATCATCCAACATTATTGTTCCAAGTGATCTTTTAATATCTTCAATATTTATTCCATATAATGATTTATAATACTGTGGTTTATTTTGATCTTCACAAAATATATAATATTTTTCCAATAATGCATTAAAAAATGATTTGATTTTGCATGATATAATATATTTATGGGAGTCACGTTCTTCGAGTGTAATATTTGAACCAGGAACAATACCAACAATACTACCCAATATATTTCTTTTAATACTTAGTTCTTCTGGATGAACAATATAAAAATCACCGAATGGATCTTCCAATGTTGAATGTGTATATCCTGTTTCATGATATTCAGGAGGAGAAATTGAATGTTGATAATCATATTCTGCCGAATTTCCAATATATGTTACAAATTTCCCATTATTAAAATATTGCTTTCTTATCATATTATCTATTCCATCATTATATAATTTACTTAAATTATCAATAGTAATACCTTTTGGCAATGGAAATAAATTTGGATTATTGAGGTTTGAAAAAATTGTATTTTCTTTTGGTTTTCTCATCAATAAATCATTAATGATACTTGTATCATCAGATATGGAAATATTAAATTGTATTTTATTTTTTTCCATTGTTCCTTCTTTATATGCATAATATACAGAACCTGAAGCAACACGACCAACACGACCTTTTCTTTGTAATCTACTTGATTCGGATATATTTTTCAACAATAATAATGATTCTTTAGTCTTATAATTATATTCTCCTACTTTTTGTGTACCTGTTTCAACAACATATTTTAAAGAATTTATAGTTAATGATGCTTCCGCAATATTTGTCCCAACAATAACAAATCTTTTGTATGTTCCTTTTGGAACTTGTTTCATAAATTTTAAATCATGCTCTGAAATTTTAGCATAATTGACATTTTTTGGATAAACAAAATCTCTTTTGGTTTTTTCAGATAATTTTTCAACAAAATCTCTTTTACTATCTGACATTCCACCTCCTGCACCACCATCATTACCAGCACTATAATAAGGTATGACGTACACATCAGCAGGCAATTTGGTATTTAAATATTTAATTGCTTTATTGATTTCTGCTTTTCCAGGTTTAAATAATAAAATATCACCACTTGTTGTATTTTTAATAATATCAACCACAATATCTTCACCTTCTTCACCTGGTCTATAAAATTCATCAATTTTAAATTTTGTTGTTTCTCCTGGTGGTGAAATATGCAATCTTTTATCAACATTTATTCTATCCAAATTATATGTTTCCAACATAATGTCAAATGGATACATTCTATTGTTATTTATGTCTCTATAATATCTTCTGTACACTGGTTCATCGTCATCCATGGTTGCACTCATAATAACAAGTTTAATATCATTATTATAATATGTTGCATATCTCATCAATGTTAATATAATATCCATATTTGCATTATGCTCATGTGCTTCATCAATTATCACTATATCATACATATTTTTTTCAGTATATGTGCCTTTGTCACCTTTAAATTCCATTGTTTTTAAAATTGGATTTGTTTTCATATCTGCATATAAAGTACCGTCTGTCACAAATCTTAAGTAAGGATGGTTCACTTTATTTTTGTGTTTATCATTTTTGGTTTGGTATTGAATATAATAATTTGTTGTTAAAATCTCATTATTAATTGACTCACAATATTGTTTGATTGGTACCCCCATTTCATTTGCAACTCTTTTGCTCACACCAAGAGTTGGTGGTGTTCTCGGAATTGTACATATTACTCCACCATCACCTTTATAATCAATCATTTTCGTTGCATATAATAATAACTTGGGAACTTGTGTTGATTTTCCAACTCCAGTTGATCCAGTCACATATAATACTCTTGAATGAATATATCTATGAAAAAAAGAAATTTGGGACATCCAATCTAATGGATATGAAGTTGCCCAACTCCCAAAATCATTTGTCAATAATTTTAAATAATGTTCACTTTGTTGTTTTCCATATTTATCTTTAATGTATATTTTATCAAGTTGAGAAAAAGGTTCACATGTTAAAAAATGATAAGCAGTATTCCAATAATTTTTTATTTTATCATCACTCAAAACATACTTTCCCATATATTCCAATTGTTTTTGCTCTCTTTGTTTTTTATCTGTTGGTAATTTATTGTAATCACTAATAGTTTTATTTGGCACAAACTCCGTCAATACACCATTCATTATCAATATTTCGAATACAATATCAATTATTATTTTTCCAATATCAATCACTAAACTTGCATGTAATTCTGGCAATATGTTTTCTGTTCTAGAATTTGTTCCATCGAAATCTATTTTCTCACCATACATCTTTATTAATACTCTTGAAATATTGAACCATTTCATAAGATCTTTTCCGCTCTTATTAAGAGTATTTTTATTAATTTGTGTTTGTAATCTAGCAAGAAATGTTTTCTTTTGTTCATCATCACAACTTCTCCAAAATTTTGGATATGGAGTAAATTCATCTTTTTCATTAACATAATTTGTGATAGATTTTGAATAATTGTAAATATTTTTGAGAGATAAGAGATTTGACTTTACAGATGTTTCATTCTTTACCAAGTTACTCATTCTATATACATTCACATCAATAATTTCATACTGTTTCAAATTAGTATTGAATGTGACCAATTTGTCAAAATACCAAGTGTTTTTTATGGATTCTATTGATTGCTTAATGTAAGTATACACATGTATTGGTTTTACCGATTTAATGTTTGGTTCAAATAATGATTTATCTATGTCAGTTGCTTCGTCATCCAAGGAATCAACATTTAACATTTTAATATAACCATCTTCTCTTTTTGCTTTTTCAATATCATCATAATATTTATCAAAGGAAATTATGAATGAATACAAAAATATTTGGATAGTTTGTGATGGTAAATTTGAAGATGGTGTTGTACTTGCGTTCAAAGATGATAATAATCTATTCCATTTTATAATAAAATCATCTCTAACACCATCTTCTAAATTTGCCCAATTTTTTTTATTAACTGTTCCATCCAATGGAAGTAAATTTGCAAATATAATAAAATATGGAACAAAATTTGAATTTGTTAACTCATATTCATAAATCAACCATTTATAATTTTTAACATGTTGGTACAAATAATTATTAATTGTATTATAAATATCACCAACATATAAACCTTGATAATCGCTATATTGAATATTGGTTTTGGTGTCCGTAAATTCCTCTATTAATTTATCTCCATATGGTAATCCATTTTTCCTAAAATATGCTAATGTTTCCTTGTATACATATTTTTCTTTATAATTTTTAATGGTAAAAGGTAATATATCTATCCAATTCACATATAATTTATTTGAACATATATCTAATGTTTTAATGAATAATGTCATATTTTGTTTCAATGATGAATATTCAAATTTCATTGGTTCAATTTTTTTATTTCTTTCACATCTTTCATATTGAATACTTGAATATTTATATTTAGGTTCTTCATCATTTATTTTTACATCTTTTTTCATGGTTAGGTATAAATCTGCCAAATTTTTTAATGCTTTTTTATTGGTATTATCTTTATTCTCATCTATGTAAGGCAATAAAATAAACAATAATGCTCTTACATCACGATAATTATTTTGTCTGAATTGATGGAAATAATCTTCTGTTTTGTTACTGTCAAAATTAAATTTTGCGGAAATTACATTCATGAGATAATATAAGCTTTCTGTTAATAATTCAACATCTGTATTATTCAATAATGGAAATACATTCCTGATAACTCCATTTATTTCATTTTTAAATGTATTAAAAAAAATAAACATAATATACTATTTATATACAAAAAACATATTATTATTTTCATTTAAATAATTGCCATAAAAATTGAAATTTATTCTATAATCACTTAAATGTTATATTCAATAATACATTATCATGGATTATACGCAATTAAATAATAGAATCGATCATATGTTTGAAACTAGTGATTTTGAATTCCTAGATAATATGAATATTTGTGAAGATATATTAAATAAATTATGTGATTATCAACATTTTCAATTATTCAATCTAATAACATCACTGAGAACCAATAAATTGGTATTAAATGGATCAGACACTGGTACAGGAAAAACTTATGTAACAATTGCTATATGTAAACATTTGAGATTAAAACCTTTCATAATATGTCCACACATAATGATATCAACTTGGATACGAGTGTGTGAATATTTTGAAGTTGAACCATTATGTATAGTTAATTATGAATCTATTAAAAAAGGCAAGTTGAAAAATACAAATAATATCAATGCAAAATATATTACTTTGGATGAAAATTTTAATAATGATAGACAATTCATTTGGAATGTACCAAAATATACATTAATTGTATTTGATGAAGCACATCATTGTAAATCAAAAAATTCATTAAATGGAAAATTATTATTGTCAACAAAAAGAGTAAGTTGCAAAACAATGTTATTGAGTGCAACAATTTCTGATAAACCAGAATCATTCTATATTTTTGGATATATGTTAGATTTATATAGACATCTAAAACAGGCAAATAATTGGATGAAAACTATTGTGAGAGAAGAACAAAATAGTTTGAAAAAAATAAAAGGTTCTTTGTTGGCAAAATATATATTCCCAATAAAAGGTTGTAAAATCAAAATAGCAGAATTGGGAGATAAATTTCCAAAAAATCATATTACTGCAGATTGTTATCACATTAAAGATGAAGATAAAAGAATGGTTAATAGTGTATTTGATGATGTCGGTTTGTTGACAGGGAAATTGATTGCAAATAAAGAAAATAGTAAAAATATTCTCAATGAGATCCAAGCAATGAGACAAAAATTAGAATTGATAAAAGTTGATATCATATGTAAGTTGGTTAATGAATATTTGGAGAATGACCATAGTCCTGTAATTTTTGTTAATTTTAGAGCAACAATAGAAGTTTTGATGAAAAAATTAAATACTACTTCTGTTATTATTGGACAACAAAAAGATGAGACAAGAGATGAAAATATAAATAATTTTCAAAATAATGTAACAAATGTTATAATCTGTAGTATTGATTGTGCAGCAGAAGGTATTAGTTTACATGATTTATATGGTAGACCAAGAGTCGCATTGATTTCACCTCCACATTCGAGCATAAAGTTAGAACAAGTTTTTGGAAGAATATGCAGAACTGGAGCTTTATCTTCAGCATTACAAAGAATTATATATTGTGCTGGAACATGTGAAGAAGTAATAAGCAATAGAATAAATGAAAAATTAAAATTCAAATCAACAATATTTGATGATGATATGATTACGATTGACAAAAATAAAATATAATATAAATATATATTTTGAATTAATGTATGTTAAAAAATATCCTATATCAGTACATAATAAACAATGTATTGGACCATGCTATGAACCAGATACATTCATAACACATCCAATAACATTAAATAGAGTAACTGTAAAAAATAACCCATTTTGCCCAACAGACATTTGGAAATCAAATGATTCTAAAGTGAGAGATGTAGATTTATGTTATGTTCCAACAAAAAATATTGATGTGCAAACCACAATGATGAATATCATAATTCCTGAAATTAAGTTCGGTGGTGAAGATTTTTTAAAAATTTATTATAACATTTACTCGTTTGAAAATGGATTAGAAAAAATAGAAGAAAATGATTATCCATACTACACAAAAATGAGAATATTAGAATGTATGTGGAGTGCGTATGGTAATAATTTGAATATTTTGTCTAATAGATTGGTTTTTGTTTATGAAAATATTATTAAAAAGAAATGGATTTACTATTTTTATGGCAACTTGAAAAAATATGTTAATGTGACAAAAAATCAAACAATTCACTTCTCAAATAATACAAATGAATCAAATAACAAAATTGAAATTGTTAATTTTTTAATCAAAAAACTCATAACACCAAATAACATATATAAAGTGTTGGAAATGCACATAAATAAAAATAAGAATGATTGGGACTTGGCACAATCTCACAATAATGAAATTAAAATTAGGATGACTAAATATTTTGAAGATAAAATATTAGAATCAATTTGAAATTTTTATAAAATCTATAATATATAGAAATGTCCATGTTTATTCCAACAATAACTGTATCAAGTTCAGATTCACCTATTGGATCTAACCCATTTGATACTCCATTAAGCAATCCATTCATTTTTTCTGTAACACCAGAAAATGTCAATAATTTAAATTACAATCCACTATTTAATCCACTTCTTTCCAATGTTCCATATATTTCATCTGTCAATCTAAATTACTCTCAACCATTATTCTCTGTTTATGAAAATTTAAATGCTGATCCAAAAATTCACGACAGATTAACAAAATATTATTTTTATAAAATATTGGATAAATGGTTATATGATGATATGTCTGAATTATTGGATTATTTAGTCATTGAAGGTAATATTGTTAAATTTGGAAAATCTACTAGTAAAGATACTGATGAAATTAAGGCTAAAAAAATAGAGTTCATCGAAAATAATATAATATCCAAGAAAAAAGTTAAAATGATGATTCAACAATATATACAACTCACCGGAACAAGATGGGTAGATTTACCCAATAATGAATATTATTTTCAACAAGCAATCGAAAAAGACATTAAGATATTGATGAAAAAAAAAGCATCAAGCAAATAATTTTTTAATGTAATAAAATTTACTTAAATATAATAAAAATCACTTAAATGTATTTTGATTATTATTATATTATCATACACATTACAAAATGGGAAAAACAATTAAATTGGTAGAAGAGGATGATATATTTGATGAATATTTATTTTATCAAACAAAATATGAAAAAATATATGGAAAAGACAAAACATTCACTTTAATGATGGTTGGTGGATTCTATGAAGCATATACTGGTGATACTAAAGGACCAAAATTAGAACCAATTGCAGAATTATTAAATATAGTTATGGCAAGAAAAAATAAAAAATTACCACCTAGTGATAAAAATCCCTATATGATGGGATTTCCGATTGCCGCTCTAAATAAATTTATGAGGGTGTTAATTAATAATGGATATAATGTTGTCATTATTGATCAACTCGAACCAAGTGTAAAAGGTAGAACAGTTAAAAGAGGCGTAACAGGTGTGTATTCATCTGGAACTTATATTGATGAAACATTCTCACCTGATTCAAATGATATAATTGTATTATACATAGAAGATGAATTACAAAGAAATGGTAAAATTCTAACTTGCATCGGTATGTCATGTGTTGACTTGACAACTGGAAAATCATTTGTTCATGAAGCATATTCTGTAATAGATGATGATAAACTTGCATTGGATGAAGCAGTATTATTTATCAATAGTTTTAATGCAAAAGAAATATTGATATACAGAAAAGAATTAAATAATAAAAATAATATTCATGGATTATTAGATAAAAACCAATTGTTATTATATTTGGAATTGGAATCAAAGAATTTTTATTATCATGAAACAATAAATAAAAATTATTGCAAAATAAGTTACCAAAATGAAGTTTTATCAAGAATCTATAAAGATATTGGAATGATGACTCCCATTGAATATTTAGATCTTGAAAAAAAACAATATACTACAATAAGTTTTGTTGCATTAATGGATTTTGCATTTCAACACAATGAAAATATCATTAATAATGTAATGAAACCATTAATATATCATAATGAAAAAGAATTAATATTGGGAAATAATGCATTATATCAATTAAATATATTTGATCATTCAACTGATTCTATGAATGGAACTAAATATAAAAGTTTATTTGATGTCATCAATTGTACTTCCACAGCAATGGGCAGAAGATTTTTAAAAAATGCATTAAGATCACCATTAATCAATATACAACAAATTCAATATAGATATGATTGCATTGATGATATAATCAACAATAATTTATATGAAATATTTGATCAACACTTAAAAAATATTATTGACATTGAAAGAGCGCAAAGAAAAATAGCATTAAAATGTTTACATCCATTTGTACTAACAAATGTAATCGCTAGTTACTCAGAAATCATCAAAATGATAGACATTATCAAAAAAACAAAATATATTAAAAATATATTACCTAATCATAAAATAATAAATGAATTTATGTTAATGTATGATGAATTTAATAAATTATTTGACTTGGATGTATTATCAAAATACAATATTAATGATATTCAAAGTTCTTTCTTTGCTAAAAATATTCATCCTCACATTGATCAAATTCAAAACGAAATTGATTTGGATGATAATAAATTGCACGAATTGGCCAAGGAATTATCGTCATATATTGATAATTCAGATAAGAAAAAGAAAAAAGAAAAAGAGAATGTAAATGAATTGATATCAGTTGCAAGTAGTGATAAACAAGGTTACTTTTTAAAATTAACAAAAAGTAGAGCAAATATGCTAAAAAAATATATTACTGATAATGAAATACAAGAAATTATATTGAATAACAATTTTAATGTTCAAATTAATAATATCAAATATAAAGAATTAGAAAAGGGAAGCACTAAATTATTTTCAAATGAAATAGATAATGTATCGGATAATTTGAGAAAACATGTTGATGATATGATGTGTGCAATGAAAGATGAGTATGTGAAATATTTAGATGTTACATATAATAAATATAAAAATGTCATGAATGAAATGGTTAGGTTCATCAGTGAATTGGATTACATTAAATCTTGTGCAAAAGCTGCAAAATTATATAATTATGTCAAACCAACAATTGTGCAATCTGATAGTGGATTTGTTAAATGTAAACAACTTAGACATCCATTGGTAGAAAGAATAAATACTGATATTGAATATATTCCTCATGATATTTCTTTGGGAGATCCTAAAGATTCATCAGAATATATAAATGGAATGTTGTTGTATGGATTAAATTCATCTGGTAAATCAACATTAATGAAAGCAATTGGTACATCTATAATTATGGCACAAGCTGGTATGTATGTTCCAGCAATAGAATATAAATTCTCTCCATATAATTCGATGTATGGAAGAATAACTGGAAATGATAATATTTTAAAAGGATTATCTTCATTTGCACTAGAAATGACTGAACTAAGAGCAATTCTAAAAAGAGCTGGACAAAAAACATTGGTAATTGGTGATGAAGTGTGTAGAGGTACAGAATATATATCTGGAAACTCTTTAGTAGCAGCAACAATAATAAAATTAGCAAAAACTGGATCATCATTTATATTTGCATCCCATTTACACGAAATTCCAAAAATGGAAAAAATAAAAGAATTAAAGAATGTAAAATCATTTCATTTAACTGTTGAACATGATGAAGAACGTGATTTATTAGTATTTGATAGACAATTAAAAGAAGGATCTGGAACTACAATGTATGGCATAACTGTCGCAAGATATATCATTCAAGATAATGAATTTATTAGATTATCCCAAGAAATCAAAAATGAATTATTAAAAGTACCAAATACTATTGTCAATAATAAAACATCAAGATATAATGCAAATCTATATATTAATAATTGTGTATATTGTGGACAAAAAGTTACAATTGATAAATATGGAGGATATATTGATACACATCATATTAATGAACAAAGAAATTGCAAAAATGGATTTGTTGTTGATAAACCACATATTAAAATGAATTCTAAAGCAAACTTGGCACCATTATGTAAAGAATGTCATAAAAATCAAGATATCGACAAATCAAAAATAGTTGGATATGAATTCACATCGAATGGTAGAAAAATTAAAATAAAAAAATGATACTAAAATATCATACAAGCAACATATTAGAAATTATATTATTAGGTAAATATTTTATATCAACATCATAATCTTTGATTATCTTTATTTTGAATGTATCTCTAAAAATACTATTATTAGTAGTATTTTTATTTTTTATTTGTTCCATAATATCATTTGTTAATGTTTCACAATCAATCAATGAATTCCCATTTACCCTCAATGAATATTTTGGAGGAGCTATTATTAATATGGATATTTTGTCATCATTAAAATCAAGTATATTTTTTAATACATTAACACCATCTTGACATAATGCATACAAATCAAATTGTTTTTCTGTAATCATATTACTTTTTGATATTCTTGAATTTAAATTATCAATCATATAACTCTTTGTTTCTTCTGGAAAAAAATCATTTGTAAATAAACAGTGTATGTCACTTAAAATTAATTTAAAAAGTTTTTCTCGTGCAACGGTATCATTTAATTCATAAAATTTCCAAAAAGTATTTTCAAAAATCATTTCAATAGTTATGTCATTTTGTTTACTTTGTTTATTACAATAATCTGTGTGCAAATAATAAATTTCTTTTCCTAATCTATTTAATTTATGCATTATTTTATAATTGTCCAATGATTTTTTTGCCTCAATTTCAATCATATTTCTTTTTGACACTTCTATCATTTCTGATGATGGAATCCTTAAAACTGTAACTGCTATTTCATCATCAATCTTTACAATCTTTTTCTTTCTTGATTTTGTCTTGGATAATTGAGTTAATGATAAAAATCCCTCCAATTCATCATATTCTAATAACTTTACATTATAACCATGTTCGGTTGTACCGTAAATTCTCACTATTACTATGTCATTTATATCTGGTATTACTTTTCTATAAAAACGATAATTAATCATTATATTTAATCTAACATTAAAACATAATGGTTTCTATCAATTAAAAATTCAATTGTTTTGCTCTAAAGAGCCATCTAATGATTGCTCTAATGTCTTATCTAAATTTTCAAGGTCACATTGATCAATGTCAACACACCATAATAATATTGATCTGATATTTCCAGTAGTTTTATGATCTATTTCAACTTTAATATTCTTGGATAATTCATTCAAAACATTAATAATTTTATTCATAAATTCTTTTATCTCATTATCATAATTTTCTCTATCTATTGTATTTTCAAATAAAATTTCATATGTTTTGATATTGTAATCAGTACTTTTTGATTTAGATGAATAACATGTCCACATTGTATCATCTAAATTAAACCCTCCCGCCTTACATGTATATCTATATAATAATTTCATTGCTTGTTTTTTAAATTGTTCTAATGTCATATTATCACACATTTCAATATTAAAATTCAAAAGTTCATGTTTCAATAACTCCGATTTTATTTTCTGAATTGGAACAATCTTATTGTAAATACTTCTTAACTCTAATTCATCCATTGTGTTATAATTTTTGTGAAAAAAAGTAGATGTATCACATGGATTGTTTGAAATTAATTCATAGTTATCATGCTTATCAATTTCTCGTATAATATTATATTTTTTCATATTCATTATATTATTTCTTTCGATATCCTCAATATCTGTCATTGTAATATAATAAATGTATAAAGTAATTCTAGTTAAATAAACAAAAATCAAATTTTTTTATTCCAACATTTAAACAATTATTTTGTATGTATTGTTCTTTTCATCCAATATCAATGCAGGTATTGCAGTTATCTGTTGCACAGTAAAATCATATAATACCGATTTTTGTGTTGTTAATTTTTTATTATTAATAAGTGTCGTAAAATCATTTATTAATTTATTTAATGTATTCACATCTTTTATATTATTTCTCAAATATTCTTCAATTTTCACTAATCTATGAAATGGTGCCAAATGCATCCACTTCTTTTTAAACATCAATTGATCAATTTCTGCAAATTTCTTTTTTTTCTTGTCAATCAATAATATATCCCTTTCATTATCTAAATTTTTAATTATTAACTCTAAACTTGTTATTCTTTGTTCTTTCTCTTTGTTGTCAGATTTATTATCTTGTTGTTTTAAAGCAATTAGCTCATTTTTAAATTTAATTTGTGACATTTCCAATCTTATCAAATCAACATTCTTATTAAAGTCCATTATATTGGTATAGTATTATCTCTTTATAACTTATAATATAAATATCAACTTTTTTTACAAATTCATCTCATATTTCCCACATTCCTTCTTGCAATTTGGACATATAAAATTGTACTTTTTAAACCATTCCATTATACATTCGTGATGAAAAATGTGATTACATGGCAATAATATATATATTTGATCATCATGTTCACCTTCAGTTTCTGGTTTTATATCATCCATGCATATTGTACATGTTGTATCATCATCCAATGGAATCTTTAAATTCTCATCCAATAATTGTTTATATGAAATCTTATTATCATCAAATTTCTTAATATCTTTCTTATTTAATACTTTTGGAATTTGTTCTAGATTATCATAATTCATTAAATTATTTAAATCAAATAATCCTCCAAAATTTGAAAATGCTGACACTCCAGAAAAATCATTGTTTTCTATTTGACTCATTGTACTACTGAACATGTTAAAAAAGTCTCCCATATTAATATTATTTTCATTCAAATTGGTTCCGGAAACTGAACTTGTGAATCTAATTATATTTGGACCTCCAAAGAGGTTTCCGGATGCGACAGGACCTCCAAAGAGGTTTCCGGATGCAACAGGACCTCCAAAGAGGTTTCCGGATGCGACAGGACCTCCAAAGAGGTTTCCGGATGCGACAGGACCTCCAAAGAGGTTTCCGGATGCAACAGGACCTCCAAAGAGGTTTCCGGACTCGGTAGGACTTGTGTGGAATTCTGGACTTACAGGATCACAAGTATTAAAATGAATAGTATTCGAATGTTGATTATCGTCCTCAAAACTTTGATTGTTTTCTTCAGAACTACAATTCATTTCATCCGAATTTTGATTGCTCAAATTTTGATTATTATTGTTTGAATTACCAAAAAATCTATTTGAAAATAAATAATCAAAATATGATCTTGTCGGTAAATTGGTTACTGGTTCAGGATTTATTCTCGACATCCTATTAAAAAGATTGTTTATGTTATTAAACATTGATCCAGAATTAACATTTTGTGTTGCACCAAACATTAAATATGGATCAATATTTTGTGTTCTTGGTGGAACAGATGAATTATCAAATATATTATTAATGTCCACAAACATATCATTATTATACACTTCCAATAATTCATTGATATCAAATTCACCTTTTAAATATTTCTCAAAGTTTTCTTGTATTATGTTTGGATTAGTTATACCATATTCTTCCAATTGTATTTTAAATGCACTAAAGTCACTATTATTATTATCGTTACTCATAATATTATTTATTACTCATACTTTAAGTTCAGAATTCTTCATACAATAATAATATCAACTTTTTTTATAAAACAATATTATGGAATTGTACAAAACAATTGATAGTATTGGAAACAAACAAGTATTACAATACATTATAATTATAATAATAGGTATAATAATATTTAGATCAAAAAATATTGGAATAAACATTGTTGTGGGAATGATATTTGCATTGGTTGTAATATGTTATTTATATGATAAAAATAAAATAGTAATCGAAACTGAAAAAAGAGAATATCAGGATAAAATTGATTATATAAAACCAGCAATAACTGTTGATGTGGAAAAAAATGTGGATGATAAAAAATTAGTTGATTTGTTATTTTCAATTCAAGATCTATACATATATAACCCCCAAGCATATGAAGAAATGATTGATAACATACAAGATTTCTTGAAATTGGAAACTATATTGGGAAATGTTCAAAATAGATATTTTCAAAAAGATTATCAATATGAAAAATATTTTCAATTAGCACAAGATAAAAAAAATAATGCAATCAATAGTTTACATTCTATTATCTTTCAGTTGCCAAGTAATCATGAAATAACAGATAAATTGGAAAGGGCATATGAAAGATTAGAAACGGTATTGACAGATAGATTAAATCACATGTATGATAAATGTTATGAATTATTAATTCGAGATGGATATACTGTCCATAATACTGTTATCAATATTGGCCCAACACCTGCAAATAATTATAGTGATACTGACTTTACTCTTGCAGGTGTCAAAACAGACGGATTTTCATATCAAGTATATTAATGAGCTTTAGTGCATATAATTTCAAAAAAATTATATAATTATTAATATATAATATGAGAAAAAACTATGTGTTACCAAAAGATAATAGATTAAAATATCAATTTGTTACTAATGAAACAGAAGAAATAAGACAAAGACACGAAAAACAAAAAGAATATAATAATCAAATGAGCTATTTTTATCAAATTACTACTTTTCCAGATCCACAATCCAATAAATTTCACATGAGAAAATTCACCATCAATGGAAATAATGAATTCCTTGATATAAGAGACTTCAATTTAACAAAAAAACAATGTAAAAGTTTCTATGTGACCAAAAAACCACAAGAATATAAAAGATATGATCTTTATAATTTAAATTCAATAAAATATCCGACATTAGCAGAAATATATACGTCAAAATCTAATATTCTACAAACTAATTCTGATTACACTGGTTATGCACCTTTCAATTAAACAAATTATCTGACATTTGTTGACTGATTTTTTGCAAAAAATTGTCTGACATTTGTTGACTGATTTTTTGCAAAAAATTGACTGACATTTGTTGACTGATTTTTTGCAAAAAATTGTCTGACATTTGTTGACTGATTTTTTTGCAAAAAATTGAAATTGTAAGTGTTTGTAATTGCGTGTAGTTATTATGCATAATACAAATGTCACACATACAACTAATAGTATTAATTATATTTACATCATTACTTTTTTTGGGTGCAATAATTCCATCAGGAATTTATATGGTAAGTGAAATGTATTGTCCACATAATCAAATAAACAAAAATATATTTAAAGGAGATATATTTAAATTCAACATAATAAATTACAATAATATGTCAATATCAACTTTAACTTACAATATAACATATTGTGATAAAATATGCATAAATACACTTGGAATAATATATAATGTGACAAGTGGTGTTTATCCAAATCGTGCAACATTATATAAAACATGTCAAAATATCATCAATTATAAAAATTATATAGAAGTATCTCTTAATAAAATACATCTAAATAAAATAAATGCACAATCGATAATTATATTTGCAATATTAGTGAGTTGTTATATTGGTTCAATGATTGCAATAATATATTATTGGAAAAAACATTATTCAAATGATTATACATATATAAACATATAAATTTATTTATCCAAATGAAGTCTAAAGAAAATTTCATTATTTTGTTTTATAGGTCCAGGATCTTGATCCACAAATACAACATTGTACAAAAATAAAAAACATGCAAGAAGTATCAAAAATAATCCCAAATAAAATAATCGGTTCTTTTTCATAAAAGTATTAATACCAAATTTAAATTGTAACATGTCATCTAATGTTTCAAAAACGGCATCCTTTGTATCAATAATTATCTTTCCCACGGGTTCCCCATATATTGGATCTATTTGTTCAGGTGTATTTAATTCTTTCAATTTTAAAGCCAATTTATCCTTCATTGTGTCTTGTCTCTTATTTTCATATTGTTTGATATCCCTATTAAACATATCTATATCAAATTTTCCACTGTCAGATCTATACAAGTAAGCTCCATTATCAAATAATTTAAGATTTGGATCAACATTCATTATCTATATAATATGAATATATCAAAAAATATTTAATATTTTCATTAAAAATTGTTTGATTTTTTATGAAAAAATTGATATTTTAAATTAATGGAACAAATGATTTAAAAATAGCTGCTACTATATATATAAATGCTGTACTATAGATGCCCAACTTGTAGAACAATCTTAGCTAATAAACAATTGCTATTTGAAAAAGGACTAAAAGATATTATAGAGAATGAAAAAATGAATGATAAAGAAAAAGATATAGAAAAACAAGAAATTTTGAACAAATTACATGTTAAAAACATATGTTGTAGAATGAGAATGCTCACATATGTTAGAAAAATAGAAATTGTTAAGTAAATCTATTCCTGTTTTGTTAAATATACTTGTCCAGTAATATCATTAATAGTACCATGATAATTATTGTCTGGTGTTTGAATGTAATCTATATGCCATTCTCTTTGTTCTTTGTTATAATCCACTATAATATATGGTTTGAAATGTCTTTTATTTGCTAATCTCATGAGTCTTTCTGTTTCCCAAATATAATAAACACTCAATGTTTCCTTTATTTTCACATTAATTGAAATCATAAATTTATTTATGATTTTATCAACGTTATAATTTGGTTTGTCACTTATATTACTATCATAAAATTGTGGCATTATAATATATTACACAAAAAAATTTACACTTGCACGATGCACCAATAAGTATCATATTTGCACATAATCTTTATTGCGACAACAACGAACCAATGAAAATACTAACAATACAAAAATTACTGGTATTATAAATGTTAAAATCAATAAAATTATTGATTGTTTATTCAAAAATGGAATTGGGTTTGTGCAATTGTATGTTGTAATTAATAAACTGGCATTATAGATTGTATTTTTTGGGCATTGGCATGTAAATTTTATGTCATTATAATTTGTCGATACATCAACGCAACAAAAATCATTACAATAACTTTTTGGATTATTTATCCATTCGAAATATTTTAAACATTGAAATTTAAATGTGTGGCTACACGATTCTGTTAAATTATCACATTGATCAACGGAAATATTCAAATAATATACATTTTTATCAAATGTATTTCCAAAAGTACATATTGTATATCCTTTAATGAAAAACATAAACAATAACAAACAAACAAAATAATATGGCATTTATTCAAATATTAATATCAAATGATATTCAATACATTTGAATATCAATTTTTTGATTTACAAATGAATACATATTATATACATGATGAAATCAATATTCAATATACCTACCAATAATCCTAATATAATATATAAAAAAGAAACTATATATAAATTAAGGACGTCATATAAAAAAATATATATAGATATGGATGATAATTCTGCTGATGCTATCTATGAGTTATTGACAAATAATAAAATACAAAATAGTAAAAGTGATGTTGAATTATTTTATCTTGGTTTTTACTATGAATATATTATTAAAAATATTAATAAAGCAATTGAATATTATTATAATGCTTCAAAAAATGGTTATTTTTATGCAACAATGTCATTGGCAAGATATTATAAAGAAATAGGTGATGTATATGAATCAATAAAATTACATGAATTATCAATGAAATTATCAAATAATAATGAAATAGTGATAGAATCAACATATAATCTCGGAAAAATATATTATTCAATGAAAGATTATAATAAAGCAGCTTATTATTTTTGTTTCCACTGTTCATTGGCAAAATCAAATTTGTATGATTATATAAATATCACTCAATATAATGTTGAATGGGCCAATTATTTACATCCATGGTGGTATATCAGAAATAAAAAATCATTTAATAAAATAATTAAAATTTTATTATTGATATCCAAAAATAGAACTAGAAGTAAACTAAAATATATTGAATGTTTTACAAAAAATATATGTTTGATGGTTATTGGATGTTCAATAAAAAATTATAAAATGCAAATAGTTGATAAATAAATTAAACTTGTTTTAATCGAACGATGTTAACTCTTTTTCTACCTTTAGTTATTTTCTTTTGATTAATTGTTGATTCTTCACCTGAAATTGGCGTAATATCAGTTATTCTTCCAGCACCAACAGTAGTTCCATCTCTGAATAAAAATTTACCTCCTATTTCTAAAAACTCTGGATGAGATATAAATCTAAATTTAACCTTTGCTTTATCTCCCATTTTTAAAGTAATATCATTGGGCAATATAATTTGTGCAGCTTGTCTAATATTTCCACAATGAATTGTAGATATATATTTATTGGTAATTGTAACATTTTTTTTCTTAAATATTTCAATTATTGATTCAAACTCTATTGCAATATTATTTGTTTTATCAAAATTATGTAATAATATCATACCTTCTTTATATTATGTCTTGTAAAATTTAGTTTTTTATCTAAAATACGTAATGCAAAACATCCATATTGTTTATTTGATAACTCGTCAATTTTGTTTCTATTACTATCATGAATTGACCATACTTTTGTTTGTATAAAATTATTTCCATATGGCCCAAGCATCAACTCTGATCCAACCTTAATATTATTACCTTTCAATTTACCTGTCACTACTATTCCAATTCCTTCTGGATTAAATACTGTATCTATATAAAATATTGAACCATCAATTTTATTATCCCATTTTAAATTTGGCTCAAGAGAATATAATAATGTTCTTGATACATCAATAAAATATCCTGTTTTATTTGATAATGAAATCACAGGAACTAACATATGATTATCTTTTATTATACCTGCATATTTCTGAATTGATTCCTTTATTAATGTATCGTCTGCATTTTTATTTTCAGAAAAATCCTTAAAAGTATTTATAAATGCAAGAGTTCTATATTTGCTCAAATGTTTTTTTATTGAATGTATTGTTTCATTATATATTTTCTCATTTGTATCTATTGAATCTATCTTTGTTATAATGATCACAAAAGGAATTCTCATGACAAGCAAAACTCTAATGTGTTCCAATGTCATCTCCAATATTCCTTTGTTTGCTGAAATAACTAATATGGCGTAATCTGGAAAAGTGCCTAACATCCCATATATTGTAGTTTTCAAATATGGTCTGTGTCCGCACAAATCAACTAAATTAATTTGTTTATCTTGTAACTCGATACATTTAGTTGATATATCTGATGTTCTTTTAGTAATTAGTTCATGTGGATGTTTTGCAACATGAGATCTTGCATATCCATTTCCATCATCTAATTCTCCAGATACCATCACACCAGTCCACGTACTTTTACCACTATTAACAGAACCTACAACCACTATATTTATATTCTGTTTTTGCATATATAATTTATATATTGAATATGATATTATTAAATAGTTTTAATTTCATCTTTTTTAACATCAAATAAAATTGATAAATACACAATATATAAAGATATCAATCATATATTAATTCATAAATGAATAGAAAAGACGAAAAGAGAACAAAAGAAGTCATGAAAAATCATTTTGAAAATAAAAAATATAAAAATGATGAAGTAATGAAAATACTTGATGATTTGACTGATTCTGAAGATTTAGTTGACATCGCCGATAAAAATCAAATTAAAGAATTTTCCAAAAAATATTTACATCATTCAGCAAAACAAGATAATTATTATTTCAATACAAAAAAAAAACAAAAAGACATTGAGAGTGTTATGAACAATATTAAAAATAAAACTAATCTATCCAATGGAGATGATGTTAATGATGATGTAGATGTAGATAATATTAATAATAAAACTGATTTGGACGATGAAATTGAAAATAAAAAATTATTTTTTGAACCAAACAATAATTCGTTTTCAATTGAAACAAAATTTGATGCAGATACTAATTTAGAAAATAAAGATATATATGTATATCCAGTTGAACAATCATATCAATATACCAAAAAACTTGAACCATGTGGAACTCAATGGATTCATGATGTTCAAGTAGATGATGAAGTTGATGAAAATTATGAAAAAAATAAAGAAATATTCAATAGATTGAGAGCAGTTAAATTACCAGTGCAAAAATCCAATGAATGGCATGCAATGAGAAAAAAAGTTATAACTGCCAGTGCTGCGGCAGGTTCGATGGGAGAAGGTAAATATGGGAAAGCATATGATTTTATATTGGAGAAATGTGATTTATCGCCATTCATACAAAATAAATTTTGTCATCATGGAGTTAAATATGAAGAAATTGCCACAATGATATATGCACGTAGAATGAATGTGCAAATCGATGAGTTTGGTCTCATGTTACATCCGACTATTCCATTTTTGGGAGCTAGTCCTGATGGAATATGCACTCCATATAAATTTGATGGAATTCACAAATCCAAATATGTTGGACGCATGTTGGAAATTAAATGTCCTGTAACGAGAGTAATACAAACAAGTGGTGAAGTTAAAGATGGTATTTGTCCATATGAATATTGGGTTCAAGTACAATTGCAATTAGAATGTTGTGAACTTGAAGAATGCGATTTTTGGCAATGTGATATTAAAGAATATGCATCAAAAGAAGAATTTTTAAATGATACTGATCCTTTGGAACCATTTAGATCTTTATCGTTTGGTCTTGAAAAAGGATGTGTTATACAATTATTCCCAAAAGAAGAAATGAGTAATGTTTTGAAAGGTAAATATCTTGATGTGTTATATGGTAAATCTAAGCATATTTATCCACCCAAAATTGAAATGACACCACACGAAATTGATATTTGGTTGAGTAATACACTTAATGATTTAAATAAACAATTACCAAATTACTATTTTGATAAAATACTATATTGGAAACTCGAAAAATCTCATAATGTAACAATTGCAAGAGATAGACAATGGTTCGCCGAAATACTTCCAGTATTAGAAGAAGTATGGAATAAAGTGTTATTTTTTAGAAATAATAAAGATAAAATAACTTTACTCAATGATTATATCAATTCTAAATCAAGAAAAATGACGAAAGATATTACAACAGTAATAAAGAAAATTTATGATGTATCTGCGCCAAATTATAATACTTACATAGAATCATTACAAAATGAAATTATTGTTGATACAGAAGTACAAGATAATAAAAAAATGCTTGATATGTGTTTATTTGAAGATTAAGATTATTTTATCAAAAAAAGTTGATATTTAAAAAGTATAATTATATATTTATTGATATATAATAATATAATTATGGATGATAATGACAATTTTAAATCAAATATTGACAAAATAATTGTTGATCACAATAAAGAACAACCTGTCAATGAAATAATTAAAAATTATGATAGAAATCAATTATTAAAAATAAAACTTGCTGAAACCATTGTTAAATTGGAAAAAAGCTATGAAAAAAAAATAAATAATGCCGTATTAAAAGAAAGAGATAGAGTCATCAAAAAAATATTTGAAATGTATCCTCATTTTGAATCTGAAAAAAATCATATAATAAAAGAATGTTCAAGAAAATATGAAGTTGTTATGGTTAATGAATATAGAACAGAAAATAGTGATGAAATAATTTTAGATCAAATGTTATATGGGGAAAATAAAATTCCATATTATGTCGATAGAATTGGATCAGTCTTCAACGAAAATAATAAATTAATTGGAGTGTTAGCAAAAAATACGTCTAATAATAATTCAACAATTGTCTTTTGTGATAGTGATTACGATCTTGAAGAATTAATTATTGATTATTGAATAATAATTATATGTGTATATAATTATATAATGTCCAATAAAGAAGATTCAAAATGTGCTCCATCTAAAGAATATAAAGATGGTTCGTGTTTACCAGTATCAAGTTTGGTGGAATTGGCAAAAGGATGGAATAATTTTGTTGAAAAAAATAAAAAACCTGATCTAAAACCAATAAATATTGATTCACCTGATTATACATTGAATACATCTAAATTTAAATTATATTTAATTGAACAATTTAATGAAAAATTTAAAAATATATGCAATGATCAATTATGTTGGATAAAACAAGAATTCACCAAATATGTTGACAAAAAAACATTTGATGATATACAAAATAATACTTGGAAACCTCGTGGACCAACTGCAATGAATAAAACAACAAAAAATAAATGGTTGAATACTATTGATATTAATGCTGAAATGATACAATATGAATCTAAATATTTAGATTTTAAATTTTTGGGAGCTGTTCCACTCGATTTTAATGATCTGAAACTAGACATTGATGATAAAATCGTAAAGGGATTCAGTGGAGTTGATTACAATAAATATTATGATAATGGAAAATATAAATTTGGCGCAATCATTAATCTTGATAGATCCGGAGAACCTGGTTCTCATTGGGTTGGATTATTCTTTGATATCAAAAATAATCAAATATACTTTTCTGATTCCACAGGACATGAACCTGATGAAGAAATTAGAAAATTCATGAGATTCATGGCAAATTATTGTTTGACCAAAAATAAAATTAAAAAAAATGAACTTGTTGTTAATCATAATAAAACAGAACATCAAAGAGGTAATAGTGAATGTGGCGTATATTCTATTAACTTTATATTAAGACTACTAAAAGGAGAAACATTTGAACAAATCACAACAAAAAGACTTGATGATGCTGAAGTACAAAAATGCAGAGATGTATATTTCATCGATGAAAAATTATAATTCTTTTATAAAAAATTGATTAAGTAATAACATAATCATCTTTTTATTTATATCTTCATATATATATAATAATGAATTTATCAAAAGATATTGTTCACCTAATATGCAGTTATTTATCAAAAAGTGATGTATTCAGTTGGGCAGAAACATGCAAATATGTAAATAATAAAATTATATTATATGCCAATAAAAAATATTATTATCATGTTACGTTTAAATCACTTTTTTATAATATTACAAATGATATAATCATAAAAAATAACTTGGACCAAATACCAAAAATTATTATTTATGATGATTTCGAATTTGGATATATTCACACAAATATTACACATCTAATATTTGATGATAAGTTTAATTCAAAAATAAATGATCTTAATCTTCCAAATTTAACTCATTTAACTTTTGGAAATTATTTTGATCAACCAATAGAAAGTTTACAAGTTCCAAATTTAACTCATTTGACTTTTGGAAATTATTTTGATCAACCAATAGAAAAGTTACAAGTTCCCAAATTAATTTTCTTGACTTTTGGAAAAGTTTTTGATCAACCAATAGAGAGTTTACAAGTTCAAAATTTAACTCATTTGACTTTTGGAAGTGATTTTGATTATCCAATAGAAAGTTTACAAGTTCCAAATTTAACTCATTTGACTTTTGGAAATTATTTTGATCAACCAATAGAAAAGTTACAAGTTCCAAAATTAATTTTCTTGTCTTTTGGAAATAATTTTGATCAGCCAATAGAAAATTTTCAAGTTTCCAAATTAATTTTCTTGACTTTTGGTGATATGTTTAATCATACAATCGAAAATTTACAAATACCAAATTTAAATATATTAGCATTTGGATATCAATTCAATCAACCAATAGAAAATATAAAAGTACACAATTTAAAACAATTAATTATGACAAAATATCCACAAAAAAAAATTAAAAATACTGGAGTTCTAAAAAACACTATAATATATATTAACAGTTTTAGTGGATTAACAAAATATGTTCCCAGAAATTCTATGATAGATCATCTAAAATAATTTAATTTATTATTTTAAATAATTCAATAAACACCTAACTTAAATGTCATACTATGTGGTCTGCCATTAAAATTATATAATTGATTACTTTTTGGTCCAATTTTGAATTTTATTGATAATTTTGTTAATTTGTCTATTGGTTCACCTATCAAATCTAATACTATTGGACATGTATCTGATGAATTTGTATTAGCATTTATCACCGCAAATGGCTCATTTTCTTTAATGTTATCCAAAAATAAATATATTTTATCACTAATCAATAATTTATGATGTTGTTCGGATCTATATGAACTTCTACTATCATATTTCTTTTTATTAAACCCTAATGTGCCTAATATACTATTTTCATCGTTATGCAAAGTAAATACAGAATTATTCAAAGAAGATATATTTATTATCCCACTAATTTCTGCCCTTATAGTAATATTTGATTCAACACCTTCATGTATTGCTGAAATTAATGACGATATGTTATATATTCCAGGTTCTATATCTAAACATACTAATTCTCCATTCTGTTTGAATGATAATTTATTGTTTGATTCATTTATATTATTTTGCAATTCGGGAAAATCATAATCCTCCAAACTTATACTCACAATGTTCCTATATTCACCCAAATCTATTGTATAACTACTGTAAGACATTGGATCAACACCATCCATACTAATTGGTACAGTTATATATTTTATTGATGCTTTCATCATATTGTCTTCATGATCATCCGTGTCATCATCATTATATTCTTTATGGATTGCCATTCTTCCATCACTATAATGGTCTATATGATTATCATACATATCATCATATGAAGAATCTTGTTTTATATCATTTTTATATTTTTGAAGTAAACTTGCTATTTTTAAATTTTGTGATGGTGGCATCTTATCGTCAAATGATAAATCAAAATGTTCTTTTTCCTTGTTATTGTTATTATTTGTATCAGTGATCCCAACAATTTCAGAACTGATTTTCTTAATTAGAGTGTTAATGTGATCTGAACTCATGAGCTGAATAGTAAGAGGACTAATTGTAAACTTATTCATTTCAGCAGAGTGAATCTTTTGTTTCATAGTTTTGATATATTCATCTAAATGTTCAGTATCCATTGCTTTTAATACTTCCAAATTTTTTATTTCCCCTCCCTCCCATCCTTTAAAGTTTAAATAGTTATTATTCTGATTACTCTGATTCATCAACATTTGAATTTTTTGTAATAATTCATGTTGATCCGCACCATATGAATTGTTTTGATTATTTGGAATATTTTGTTTGTTGAATTGATTGTTCTGATTATTTTGTAAATGTGGAGAAGTTGTAAAATCTATTTTGTCATTTGGTCTTCTATTATATTGCTTATCATCATTCATTCTTGTATCTTTATATCTATTCAATTCTGCATCTATATCATTCGGATTTAATGGATTTGTTGGATAATTACTTTGATTTTGTGATATATTTTGATTTGCATCAAAACCAAACATGCTATTTTGTTGTTGTTGCACATATTGTTGAATCAATTGTTGCATTTGATTCTGATTCCCAAAATCACCCATTCCATTATTTGCCATTGGATCCATTCCTCCAAATCCACCCAATGCATTATATGAACTATCAAGTTGGCCTGCATTTGGATTGACAGAATCATATGTCTGTCTTCTGTTTTTTGTTGCATTTTTATCCAAATTAAAATCATATTGTGGTACTTGATTTGTTCCACCAATATTCGGATTATATTGAGGAGCAAAACCATTTCCTAAATTTTGCCCATATCCATTGCCCATATTACCCATTGGATTTCCCAATGAATCGTTCATCGGATTTTGACCCATTTGATTTTGACCCATTGGAGGATTTCCTTGACCATATAATTGTCTACGCCTATTCATCTCTTCCATTAAATTATCTGAATTTTTATCATTACTTTGATTATTATTACTTCTGCTTGAAAAATCATGTCCTATTCTACCATCAGCACTCATATATGTGTCCGGTGTTACATTATCAATTTGATCTGTAAATGGAGCAAATCCTCCCGCATTTGCATCAGCTCCATTTAAATAACTTGCTGATTCAAATGTTTGCTTGTTATTAGTTTGTGTGAATTTTGATCTGTCAGGTATATGCATCTCCCTTTCCCCAAATAATTGTTTTTCGCGATCCATCTTGTATTGGTTAATCTTCTCCGGTGATTTAGTCTTACTTGATTTTTTAATTCCTTTGGCTATACTAATACATTTTCTAACACTCATTTCATTCAATTTATTCATGAACTCAATTGTATCAATGTTTTTAGGTTTTTTATGGCCATATTCATTAAAAATATTTTTCATTTGATCAGAGAGAAATTTCCTACATTTTTTTTTACTTGCTGGATCGTTCTTTATATTTAAGGTTTTTTCGAGAGTATTACATAACTGACTTATATTTTTGTCAGAAAAGAAAAATTTATCCATTATTTTAATATTACTATATTATTTCTTTTATTTTTAAATGTTAAATCTAAACACAATTTTTTTTTACTATTTTTTATGTATGCTCTTATTATAGACATGAATAGTTTCCCAAATAGTAAATTTCCTCCAAATGGATATAATAATAATAATTTCAATAGACAATCAGTTCCCTCAAATAATTTTCAATTCAAAGAAAATCATGGAGTGTTCGCTGATCCAAATGATAACTTTATCTCCATCACCTCAAATTCTAAACATCTCATGAATCAAAACCAAATGAGTAACTTTAAAAATGCATATAAACAACCATACCCAATCATAGAAACAATGGATTACAAAAATCAAAATAATATCATCCATAATAATCTTGCTGATAATCTCATGAATGAAAATATCACAGAATATAGAGTAATGATCGATAGTGTTGATAGAAATATTAAAGCATATCCTGATCCACTCTCTTTCATCGTGAAATTTGGTGTATTGTCTGGAGGAAGCGTCAATAAAAATTTTAATAATGACGAATCTGCATTCTTTGAAGGACCACCACAACCATATATTAATAAAGATTTCAAAAATGTCAAATATGTTAAATTAGATACTATTGTCTTGCCTCAAAGAATAAATTTAGAAAAAGATAATGATACATACAGTTGCAAAAATAGAATTGCTGATGATAGATTTGTCTCTCTGAATATAGAAAGTCTTGAGCATACAACCATGTTCGCGACTGCTGATAATAGTCTAAGAACAAATCCAGATACAGGTAGAATGATGACAACACAAAGACCATTTGCTGTTATAATCCCAGATAAATTGTGCCAAAATCATTATCTTGGTATCCCATATTATGGAGAAAAAATATTTAAATCATCAAATTTAGGTAATATCACAAACATGAATATCAAATTTACTGATAGTTTGGGATTTCCTTTAAAAATTGGAAATTTATATACATATGATGAACTAGAATGTGCTAAAATATCAGGTCATCCTATTCCAGTGACAGATTGCAGACATCCATTGAATAAAAAATATCAAGTATTCATGACTTTTATTATAGGTGTTGTAGAATGTGAACTTGCCACTAACACTAAATATGATCAATAAAAAGTTGAAAAATTAAATCATTAATGTATCAATTATACAAATATAATTTAATTATGTTTTATTGCAATTATATTTACACAGAAGATGGTAAATTATGGACTATTGGAGAAAATAATTATGGTCAGTTCAAAAAATTTCCAAATCCACCAATTTTATCAAATATTGATCCAGAAATAAAACAAATGTCTGGAGATTGTCACAATACAATGACATTAAAAAAAAATGGTCAATTTGTATTCAACAATGTTCCAACTTTATCACATCAAAATCAAATTGAATCAATACATCTATATAAAAATTATATATTAATGATAAAATATAATGGTGATGTATTAAGTGGATGTCATGTTGATAAGTTAACAAAAATTAAAATAAATGATCAAAATACAATTAATTATAAAAAAGAAATAATAATACTAAAAAATAATAAATCAATTGTATTCGATAGTGATAATTTTGAAATCATAACTAGCGATTCAAATTTAAAACAAATTATAAATGGTAACAGTCATCAAATATTAATCAATGATGAAAATATATTATTCAATGGCAAATACTTTGCAACTCACATTGATGTTAATTTTGAAGATTCGTCAAATGATTTAACAAATATAAAACAAATTTGTTCAGGCGCTGATCATACATTAATACTCAAAAAAAATGGCGAATTGTGGGGTATTGGATTTAATAAATTTGGACAACTTGGTCTCAAGGACACAATAAATAGAAATGAACCAGAACTAATAATGAAAGATCCTAATATATCCAAAATTGCATGTGGATTCAATTGGTCGTTCTTTCTCAAAAATAATAATGAATTGTGGTATTGTGGATGTAATATATACGCCTTTACCTTATTGAAATTTCCAGATAATTCAAAAATTATTGGAATTAATGATCAAATGTTTGGAAATATAAACTGGAAACCAAATTTATTCCAATATTCATCAAAAGAATATCAAAATATAATATTAATATTCTTATTAGTATGTAAATATTATGAAGTTTATCATAAAGTAAAAATGGTGAAATACATGAAAATCGAAATTATCAAATATTTATTTTATTAATAATTTTAACATAAACAAATATCAAAACTGTAAAATATAAAGTAGTCAATATACTTGTATATCCATCACAAAATGATAATAATTTATCATTATAATTCCAAGTTTGTTTATTATGCCACAAATAACTCATTTTACCAAATACACACTCTAAAATCAATACACCAAAAAATATCAATATAATTTTCCAAATATCACTCATTTTATCAAATCTACTTAAAATCAACATAATGATCATCAAAATCCATCCATAAATATTAAAAACTGTCATACTTAACAAACATTTCCAATCAAATTTTTCAATACAATGATTTGTTCCACCAGATACCATTATTTCATTTATTATTCCAAAAATACTTGCAATAGTATATGTTTTCAATAATTCATTCATATATTATATGCCAATTTTATAATCTCTAAAAATTATAAAACTATTCCAAACAATATTTCCAATATTATTTATTTGGATATGTTGCATCAGGATCAAGAGTCATTATCCAATCTAATATTTGCACTATTTTATTTTTATGTAAATTATTTCCATCACCATCATCTTGCAATACCAATTCATCTAAACAATATTTGAAATGTTCTGCATACTTAAATCTATGCATTATAATCTTGACTATCGGTAAAATATATTTATCAAAATCATATAAATTCTCATCTCTTGTATAATATTCTGAACAACATCCAATATAATCCGAAAATGTCATTAAGGCTTTCTTCCAATATGTGTGATTTTCTGTTTCTAAATCATTTAATATTCTCATTAATTTATCTTTTCGAAGTTCGCATGATTTATGTATTCTTATCGAATCACATTTCGCGGAATAATGTCTACATACTACTTCTCCACCAAATTGTTTGGCTAATTTTTTATTTTTACCATTTATACACAAATCACACAATTTATCATACTTAGATTTATATATTTGATCTTTTTGTGATAAAACTTCTAATTTGCGTAATGTATCATTTAATTTTATAAAATCAATCATTATAATATAATAAATGAAAAATAATTTTTATTTATTAGTTGAATGCTAAATAATGATATTGAGGCCATTTTTTAGGTGGTAATTTTAAAAGATAATCATATGCAAATGGATATAATTCCATATTTAAATATAACAATACATCATTCTCCAATTTGTCAATAAATTTACAATTTAATTTTTTAGTATCTATTTGTATTACATATTCATTTATTAATTTTTCATTTTCATATTCTGATGATTTTATTTTATGCAAAATTAGTTTAGCATAACTTAAAATATCACTTTCACTGTAAAATTTATATTTTATGAATTTGCATAAATGATTAAGATTCATAATAATTTGTTTGTAAGATCCATACATGTCCTGCAATATATAATTAATATTTTCTACGTATCTTTGATTAAATTTAAAATTCTTTTTTAAATCAATCAATATATAATAATATTCCTTTTTCAAATATCTAACATATTCTCTCTCATCAAATCTAGTCTCCCATGGTATTTGTTTTTCAATACCATTTTCAATTGCTATATATTCATTTTCAAGTTTTAACATAAAATGAATAATATTTCTCATACTTGTTTTCAATGAATCAACAATATCAATAGTTTTGTCATCAACTTTTTTTTTCATTGACATTATATCTTCCAAAGTCCATTTTATTTTTGATTTTTTATCTAATTTTATTTGAAGTAATATTATTTTATTTATATCTGGATCTGGCTCTACATATTTCTTAAATTTATCAAGTGGCATAATATCAGTTATGGTTTCACCAAATTTTATTGCCTCATCATAATTATAATTCTCAACTATCTTTGGATTATTTATTTTCCATGGATAATTTGTTATCCTGCTATTGTGTCCAGATGATAAATATAAAAATTTAACGTGTTTTGGCAAATTTGTAATTATTTGCTTTAACATTTTATATAATATCTCATAATTCATATTTGGATCAATAAAATTCATTATATCCACATCTGTAATATATGTACAACCCTTATAAAATGTACCACAATATCTATAATTATCATTAATCGTAATATCTGGTATTATCTTATCAATATATTGTTTTAAATCTTCTGAATATTTCAACATATTATATTATTATATTATATATTTCTGTTGACATTTCCACAATAAAAAAGTTAATCAATAATCGGTATTGGAATCATATAATCAATTATATATGTGTCCTTGTCTAATTTAAGAGCAAATCCATTCTCATCTGTTGCTACCTTACCTATAGCAAAATGTAATTCATAATCATAAACAGTGTGCGACTTATCATAATACCAATAATCCTTAACTTCTGAATACTTTAATTCTTCGTCTGGTTTTGATAATAATATTGCAGCCTGTATCTTCATAACTTTTATTTTAATACTTGTTGATTTCATACTATTTAATCCATTCTCAATTTTTACATCATCATTTATATCTTCTTTATATGCTGGACCAATATATTGATCAAATAATCTGTTCTCATCAAATTGGAAACATTTGTACTCCTCAACTAACATATTGTGATTTCTATTTAATTCACAATCTATTGCAGCCTCCTTCATTGTTGATAAAAATGATTGGATTAATCCATCTTTACTTCTTGCTAAATCTTCTATGTATTGATCAGTTGTCCATTTATTTGTCTTGGTCTTTATTGATTTATATCTAAATACCTCAACATGTCTTTCTTCCTGTTTTAAATCCTTATGTGAACAAAATCTAATAGCACGTCCGACCATTTGTGTTATTCTCACCTCATTCCAATAAGGTTCCATAATATGCACTTGTCTACAATTACTCAATGATAATCCTTCAGAACCAGCAGGAGAAATCAAAATTATCTTAATAAACTCTCCATATTTATTCTCAGTTTTATTGTATGCCTCCATTCCTTTGTATCTGTCCTCTTGTTTTATAGAACCATGAAATTCAACATAACCAATTTTACCCTTTACATATTGTTTTGTCTCCATGTAATTGTAAAAATTAAAATATCTCAAATAAACCTTGAATATCTGCAATCCTTCCATTAACACATAATTTGAATATACTAATGTAGGTCCAGGTGACATCATTATATTAAATATCATATTTGTCATCTTTGTTGAACATTTTGTCATAGCACCATACAAAGAAGATTTCTTTTTTTCATTTTTGTGAAAACTAGCAAAATCATTTTTATACTTTGTTTTAAAAGTTTCAACATCATCCATAATCGTATATTTTGCCTTAATATCATCATCATTGAATTTATCCAAATATTGATTAAACCCCATTCCATACGCATTCAGTGCATCAAGATATTTTGAAACATTCATAACTTTGTCACCATCTTTTTGAGCTTTCAAATCATCTTTATTTTCTTTACCTTCTAATAATTTTTGTGCTTCTCTTTCTGATATTCTAAATTTATTTGGTCTTGGTCTTCCTTCTCCATTAATAAATTGTGATATTGCTGGAAATACAAAATTTGCAGATTGTCTTGTATATGATTTATAAACTTGTGATCCTCCAGATTTCCCACGAGCCTTCTTTGCTATATTATCCTCTATTTCCTCAAAATAATTATATATATCTTCATGATAATCGCTCATTGGAACATCAACATAATTTAATTTTTGAGTTGCAAAATTATCTGGTGTTGCACCATAATAATATGAAACTAATCCTAATATACGTCTCTGAAATAAATTTTTATTGTTCTTATTCATTGTACTGTAATTTGTTGTTGAAATAAATAAGTGATTGAATTCATTCTCACTTCTTGGAAAAATACCTGGTCTCAATAAATTAAATAATAATGATAACTCAAATGGATTGTTAATCGCTGGAGTCCCTGATAATAATACAACTCTTGTATCCGGATTTTCCTTCTTATCTTGAATAATCGCATCATATATTACTTGAGCTCTCTTTCCTGTTAAACTATTCATGTTACTGTACACATTTCTCATAAAATTATGCACTTCATCTATTATATATAATGTCTTCTTGGAACTATCCACATTCTTCTTTGCATCATTAAAATTCTTATCTGCAAATGGTGAATCATAATGTAAAAAAATTATGTTGTTGAATCTATAATCATAATCATCTTTTAATAACCATTTCTTAATTTCTCCCAACCAATTTCCTCTCAAAGATGCCTTCAATAATAAAAAAACATTCCAACCAGGTGTATAATTATATAATGCATTGTACACATTAATTGCTGATCCAGTCTTTCCTGAACCTAATCCATGATAAATTAAAATATCTCTAAATGGACTCTTGTAATCTAAATATGTACTAATAAAACGTTGATATTTTCTTAATTCTAATTGTGATGAAGAATCTTTTGACATATTGCAAGGATCCTCACCAGCCACTTTAATTATCTCTGGTAATTTATATTTCCTAAAATTCGCTAATACCCATGAAGGGAACATTCTCCCATTTATTTTTAAATCAACATACTTGTTTTTTCCATATTCTGGCTTATATTGCGTTTGTGTTGACATATCAATTACTTATATATATACATCATTAAAATTTAATTTCCAATTTAAATTTCAATAAAATCTTTTTCAACTATTATATCCTAAATATCAGCTTTTATAATAACCTTTTTCTCCAATTTATAATTCTTGTCATTTGCTGGTTCATCATCAACAAATGATGCATCATCAAAATCATCATCAGATATCTCCTCCGAAAAATCTGATAAAGATTCACTCTTGTCATTGTCAGGATCATTCAATATCCCATAATGTTTTAATGCTTCCTGTGCAGCATCCTGTTCAGCCTTCTTCTTTGATGTAGCAATTCCACTACCAACTATCTGCCCCTCATCCTGAGGTGTCTTTCTTCTTTTCACCACAATTGTAAATTGCTTCTTGTGATCAGGTCCAGAAACATCCAATTGATGGTATGTGGGATCCTCCCAATTCTCCTTGTGAAAAAACTGCAATAAAATATCCTTAAAATTTGTTTCTATATGCAATAACTCTGCTAAATCAATCTCAGTTTCTATTAACTTTACTATCAGTTCCTTGCATAATCCATAATTATTCTCAGAATCTATAAATAAGGCCGCTATAAATGCCTCAAATGAATCCTCCAATATATGATAATTTTTTTCTCTACACCCATTCTTCTCCATTAATCTTGATAATAACACATATTTATTCAATCCAATTGCTTTGTTTAATTCTGCTAATGTCTGACCATTCTCTATCTTTGTTCTCAATCTTGTCATAAATCCCTCATCTTGTGGCTCATATCTCTTCCATAAATATTCAGCTAACACCAAATGTATCACAGAATCACCCACAAATTCTAATCTCTCGTACGAGTCTTCCTGCAATGGAATAGCTTTCGTCACATCATGAATCATATCTAATTCTTTACCAAATATATATTTTGATGTTTTGTTACTGCTGTAAAAAGATATATCACGATCTAAATAAGATATATGTGTCATTGCATTCCTAAATAATTTTATATCCTTCACTTTGTAATTTATTTTACGATTGCTCAACATACCTTCAATGTAAGCCTCTGTAATGTATACATTATGTTCATTCAAAATATACATTTTTGGATCAACATTTAGAAACTTATTACTATCACTGCCTGACATCTATTATTACTACTTTTATTTAATACATTTATCCTTTATATATTAAAACATCAACTTTTTCCAATTAATACACCAATCAAAAAAAGTTGAAATATTAAGTGCTGGTAATCTCTATTATTTGTGTCATTTATTCAAAATGGGAAACAGAAATATTAAATCAACAAATAACACAGATAATTCAAATAATGTATGCCAAAATTTTCATGCAAAAATTGATTATTCCAGAGAAATTTATGAATTTGATGCAATCAAGAAAATTCTAATAATTGGTGATGAAAAAGTTGGTAAAACACAAATTTTATCAAGATATACCAAAAATGAATTTTGTGAAGAATATTCCAATGCAATCTCTGTTGATTTTGCCACAAAAACTTTTGCAATTGATGACAAATTTTGGAAATTGCAAATGTGGGACCATAACTGTGTTGATGGATATTCATACCTAATGAAACATGCAATCAAAAGTACTGAAGCAATAATAATTGTTTATGATGTCACAAATAAAGAATCATTCAATAATATTCAAAAATATCTAAAAGTATTGAATGACAATAATTATTATAATAAAATATTTATTGTTGGTAATAAATGTGATCTTGAAAAACAAATCACATTGAATGAAGTTAAAAGTTTGTATCCAGATATTTCAATTTTTGAAATATCTGCAAAAACTAGCGAAAATATTGACAAATTATTTGAATCAATAATTCTCGATCTGTATGATAATAAATCAGGATCAAAATAATATTTTTTTATTTCAATAATCTTCATAAAAATCTGCATAATTGTCATCATAATATTTTTGATAATCTCTTCCAGATCTAGCCAAAGTTGTATTATTTTCAGATTCATCCACAACTACTTCTTCATCAAAATCATCAAGTTTATCTTTATATTTATCATTCATTATTCTGTAATTTCTTGGATTATTTATTATATTTCCAGAACTATTCGGAAATTTGTAATTTGTTTCAGCTGGTCTTACTTTATCTTCTGGTCTATAATTAAATTTTGGTCTTTTACCACTTTTAAATCTTTGTCTTGTTCTTAACATTGACTCCCTTTTTGGTTCAATAGTATCTCCAGTGCATGTTATCAAAAATTCTTGAAATAAAGTATCATCAAACATTGTCTTATTGTTTTTTTCCAAATAATAATTTCTCATTTCTATTAATTGAGATGTCATCACATTATGAAAATGTTCTTTCTTTTCATCTTTTTCAACTCTTCCCTTCAATCCATATATCATATTATTTAATAACATATAATCAAAAGATGCAATTTGAATATAATCTTTATCTCCATCTTTCTCTACTTTCCCATCAAGAAAAATTAATGGTTTAACTTGTTTGACAGGAACACACCTCTTATTGTAATGAATCACATGACATAAAATAGTATCTCCAATTTTCAAATAAACACTATATCCAAAAAATGACCAAAATGGATAATGTTCTTCAATCAATATATTTTCATCTGGATGATTCTTTTTGAGTATATCCAATAATTTTAATACATCATCTTTATAGTTGGTTGATACAAATTGATAATATGGAGGACTATAAATTTTATATTTACCTCCTAACTTTTTATCTTCTTTTATTCTTGATTCATTCAAAAAATGATTATATGCATAATGCCCAATCAAAATAATGCTATCCTTGTTTTTTAAATATGTATAAATGGAATTATACACTAATTTATATTTAGAATTATCAAAACTTCCTAACGTTAATTCACCTTTTGGAGCTTTAAATGGAAAATGTTTTTGTAAAGTTATGATTCTTGGAAATGTCTTTGCCCATCTATGTGATGCACTATGATATGGATCTGTTAACATTCTGTACATGTCTATCATTACAAAAGATGGATGAGTATATTGTAAACCATCTATCTCAATATATGGCGTTCTGTGATAAATATTTCCAGGTACATATGAAATATCACATACATTGACAAATTCAACAAATATTGAATACGTTTCTGGATGTTGAGCTTCACCACCAGTAATATTCTTGTATCCATTCTCAAAAAATATATTTGATAAATTCATAATATCAACAATTGGATTTGGAGAATAAAAATCTATGTCAGCTATTGCACTCTCATCATAAAAAGCATCTTTCGAATCCTTTGATTTAATCAACGCATTCTGAGCAAATCCTCCGTAAATCTTTCTTTTATTCTCTCTGATAAATTTAAACACTAATTCATGTATAGTTTTTAATACTTTAATAGTTGGCTCAAATATATTATTCTTTTCATTATCTATATGTTTGACCATATTATCTATTTTATCATCTAACATCTGTTTATCTTTATCGTTGTATAACAACATTTCTATACATTCAATATATAAAAAAATAAAAAATTGATATTCTAAATATATAAACAATAATATTTATTATTAACATTTAAAAAATGAAGAATATACAATTAATTAATAAAATGGAAACTATCCTAAAAATATGCAATGATATGAACAAAATTTCTGCATCAATCTTCAAAAATATGAATTTTATGACCGATAGTCTTAATACCATGTCATATGATATCTTATCTGTATACTCTAATTCGGTTGATAGAAAAAATGCATATATGTCACTCATCAAATTCGTTGACATAGAAATCGCAATTGGTATAGAAGCTGGTGTATTTGAATTTTCGCTTGTCTATGTTAAAAGACATGAATTAAATATTGATATGTTTGGATCAATATATAATGATAAACTAAAAGACATTATCTATAATTTAAATCCAGATTCGCCAATTAAAAATGAATATATTAAAAAAGCAGTTTTAAAAGATATCAATCCACAAAATGTTGCCTTCATGAAACCACATGAAATAAATCCACAATTGTGGGAAAAACAAATCAAAAAAAAACAATTAAAAGAAGATAAAAAAAATAATATGGCATCCACTGATTTATATCAATGCTATAAATGTGGTGAAAGAAAAACAAAAATATGCCAATTGCAAACTAGATCCGCTGATGAACCTATGACTACTTTCATCACCTGTTTAATATGCTTTAATGTCATGAAAAAATAAAAATAAATAAATTAAATTAAGTTAATAAATCATATCCTGCATCCAATATCCATTTATTCAATGGATTAATAAAACCATTTTCATTTATTGTTTTAAAATCTAACAGACGAACACTACAATTGTTATCAAATCCATATTTATCTTTGTAACATTTATACAAATCTTCTTTTGATATTACATAATTATATTCTCTTGTATAATATTTAGATAATCCTAATGGTCTAAATATTACACTGTTTATTGATTTTGCACCGAATTCTATCTTTTTACCTATTATTTTATTAAATTCTATCAAATGTTTCTGTTCAGTCTTATTTAGTACTGTTCCAAATGCTCTACCCTCATATTTTTTTAAAATCTCAAACGGACCTCTCTTTCCTGTAAAATATTTATAATCACCATTTACATATAACATTAATGAACTTATACATGATGGTAACATATATACATTATTTCCATCATAATATTCTCTCACAAGAGGCAAATGAAAACGAGAAACACATGAAAATACCTCATCATACTTAATCTTAAATATTTCTATCTTTCTTGGCATGTGTTTTGAATATATTTTGAATTTTATAGATTCTGATACCTTAAACAACATCACATTCTCATCATTGTTAACTTGTTCATTCTCAGGTAAAATATCATTCAAATAAATTGCATACTCTGTATCCACAAGACGCGATTTTAATTTTGATTCTGTTTTCTCCACTAACATTATTGTCACATTCTTTTGTTCTGATAATTTAAAATAATGTTTGTATAATGGATTATTTTGCTCATTGTATTTTTGTTTTAATGTTCTATTAATATTTTTTTTAACTGTAATATATTCCGTATAAAAATAATCTTTTATTTCATCATTGTCAAAATTCTCAATAACATAATTAATGTTTGGATAATCTTTAATCATATAACGTTCAATATATTGTTTATTTACTACAATTAATACATTTTTGTCAGGTTTCACAATAATATCATTTGATACATCCTTATTTTTAATAGTATTCAAATTATTTGTAATTACTTTAATAAGTTTATTTACTTCATCCATCAAATCAAATGTATTTGTCTTTGAACAAATAACGTCTATGTCTGAATCATTATAATATTCATTGAAAAAATTATTCCATTGTATTGTTTCATTATCTTTTTGATCTGACACTACATCCAATAATGGATGTCTTTTCAAACTGCAAACAGGTAATGAACTACCAGTAATTGCAAAATACTTCCATTTTCCAGTCTTTTCATCTGTCTCTAAACCATCAAATAATGATATGTTTGGATTACCGGTTGAAAAAATATTAAACTTTCTTTTAAATCCAATGAAATTATCAATACCATAATTATTATAATTCGATATCATTGGTAACCCATGAAAATTATTTGATGAATCTATAATCTTTGAATCAACCAATAACATAAAATATGGATTCATATGTAAATCATCAATGCACCATGGAAAAACTGGTAACTTATTTGCCGTATTAATATCAAATACATATCTATTTGATTCCCTTGTTCTTGTCTTAATTATACACTCCTCTGTATACATATATAACCATGCATATCCAAATATATATTTATATACTGGCGCATACTTTAGAAATAGTGGATTCATTATCTCTAATACTTCACGATTATTTATCACCAAATGACATAAATCTTTTGATAACGCAAATGTATTGAATGTTTCATATAATTCTTTTGAATCCTTTATATTTCTGAATAATTCACTTATCTGATCCTTTGTATAAACATCTTTTTTATTATTCACTTTATACGACGGATATTTACTTTCAATCACTGATACACTTGTATCAACATAATTTCTATTTTCATCAATATTATGCAAATAATCCTTACTTATGCCACCATTAAACCTCTTAATATATTCACATTCTAATTTATTATCATCTGTATTTGTATTTGTCAATTTTGAAATATTATTCACACCAATCTTTGTTCCAAATGTACGTTTTGTAAATTTATCAGTAATATTCAATTTGTCACAATTATATTTTAATGTCCAATATTCATTATCAACACAATTTTTCACTATCTGTGATGTTCTATTGTTTATAAAATATTTATATGTTTCACAATTAAAATATTGATACAACATTTTACATTTCACAATATCATCAATCTTAAATAATCCGCCGTATAATTTAACATACAATTTTGCATCATCAACATTTATATCAAACATACACATGACAAGTTCCATGTCATTTAACTCCACTTTGAAATGATTATATTGTTCCAATAAATTTTTAGGTATTATATTGGTCTGATGTTTATGAATCTCATTTTTTAACATCTTTAAATCACCAATAATTAATGTTAACATATTTTGTGTTATCATGTACTCTTCTTGTAAAATTACTTTGTTGAATAATTTATCTGATACTTTCTCACTATTATTCTTGCACAATATTAATACCCTATCATATGAACTATAAATATCAAAATTTGTTTTCTTACCCAATTGATATGTATCTATGTTTACAAAAAATGGATTAATCATTTCATCATCTTTTAATTCAATGTACTTCTTATCAATATTAGTTTCTCCTGTTGTATCCATATCACTTTTAACATAATAATTTTCCAACTCAGATATCTCATCTTGCAATACATAACCAATTTCATTATTTTCATTAATTATATCTTCATCTAATATTGAATTATTACTCATATTCATATTAACATTCATATTAAAACATACTTCTTAAACATTTAATATTTCAACTTTTTATCCAAAAAATAAATTAATAAAAAAAGTGATTAATCATCCAATGATGGTAGTTCATCACCAACATCAAATTCTTCTAAATTCTCATCTTCATCCATCTTTGCAACATCATTACCAACAGTTGAATTTGCTGCCATTTCCATTAAATATTGTTGCAATTGTTCATCATTCATATAATCTCCCTCATTCATTTTAGGTTTCGCCTTATATTTATTAAATGATTGACGTGGTGGTTGTTGTGACATATTATTTTGAACACTTGAAAATAATTGAGCATAAAATGAACTCGAATCACCTAATGATATTTTATAAGAATCAGATTGATCATTCGGTTTCATTGTTCGTACTTCTTGTGGTAAATCATCAAATAAATCATTTTCTTCTATTTTTTTATTTGATGATTTACTTACTGTGTCTTTTTGATGTTTCAAGTGAATAATATCATCAATTTGTCTAATATAATCACTTATTTTTTTCTGTACCGCTTTTTTAGATTCTTCTGATTCTTCAATGTCATCATCTAATTCATAATCATTACTTCTTTTAGGTGATGATATTTTCACTGATTTCGTATTACTATCGCTTTTTTTAGATGATGATATTTTCGCTGATTTCATATCATTATCACTTCTTTTATATGATTTTTTTGGTGGTGAATAAATATCTGGTGTGCGCGTTTCGGTCTCCGGTATATGTGTTTTAATACTGGCCTCCGGCATATGTGTTTTAATACTGGCCTCCGGCATATGTGTTTTAATACTGGCTTCTGGTATATCATTATCTGATGATTCATTATCATCATATTCTAATACAACTGTTGTGGGTAATTTAATATTCTCAGATGATATATTATTTTTCACTTTCTTAGATTCATTTTCTTCCTCAATATCTTCATCAATGTATGAATATGTTTCATTGTCAATAGACTTGATACAATTCTTTTCTATTGCCCATTTTAACGCATTATCCATATTATCGTTTGTGGGTGCAAAATGAATTGATTGTGAAATCTCGATAATAATATCTTTTTTATGCATATTTTTATTATGTTTCAAACATTTTATTATTGCACATGCTACAATATGCATACGATTCAATGCATATATTTCATCTAAATCTTTTTCAGATATTTTTGGTTGAGAATAACTTTGATCCAACAAAACACTCAAATTTATCTTCTTTTCCTTGAAACTAAAATCTGTATTTAATCTTATTCTTGCATTGTCACAACAAGTTACAAATAATTTAGCCTTTAATAAACTATTTATAATTGTAACCAAATAATTCATTGGTACTCCTAATATACCTTGAATATCTTTTATTGAAATACATTTATGAGTCTCACATAAAATATCTTCACTATTCATCATTTTCTTATCATTAAACATATATAACACTAATAATTGCGGTGTGGTTACTAAAAATTGATAATCTATACTATTAAAATTCATTTCAACAATTGCATTGCCAATCTCAAAATTCCATTTTAAATTTTTATTGGGATACTGAAATGCAAATACTGTCGTAAATAATTCAATATATATTCCCAATTGTGGCATTATATTTATTTTGTGTGGATTTGTATTAATATCCCACGCATTCGCTCTCAATACATTGAAATTAATTAATTCCCTTTTTAAATCATCTAATGTTATTCCCACATCTAAATATTTTGTTGTTGAAATATTACTTACATTTACATTATCATACATTTTTTTAATCTTCATACTATTTTCAATATCTTCTATCTGATAATACATTTTTTGCACCACATGCAATCCATCATTATCACATGAAAAAGTCTCCAACAAACATTTCTCCAATCCCAAATCCAATGTTACATTTTTCATTAATAATCTATTCTCCAAATATTTGCTATAGATGTAATTAAACATTCTATTTTCCTTAAAACTAGAACAAATTTCTATAATTGATTTTAACATGTTTAATTTGTTATTCTCATATGACTTTATTGTACTATCAATATAATTTACTATTTTTGTCATTAATATCTTATTACTTCCCAATAATCTCAGATGTTCATTATCCCTTTCAATATTAAATAATTCAGTTCTCTTGTTTTTTGCATAATAACTAAATTTTTCATAAAATTTTGTCATCTTAAATATCGTAATCACATCAAAAAAATCAATTTCATCAACACTATTATCTATCAAATCACATAATATCTCATATATATGACATTTCATATCTTCATATTCATATTCCACATCAATAATATATCTATAAAACACAACATTCTTGTAAATTTTCGCAAAAGAATATTGTTTGAATTTATTCACATAAATCTTTAAAAGTTTATCCAGTTTTGTAGAACACTTGTTCAAATTATTATACATATATGCAAAATCTGATAACGAAAATTTTTTTGTCATTATTTGATCATTCAACATTTTATGTATCTCATACATTGTCTCCACATATGAATCAAATATTATCTGATTAATCTTTTTATTATCTTTGTTCATCAACTTAAACAATACATTGTTAAATTGATATGTATTCACTTTCATACTATTTCCACTTAATACTAACATACATAATTCTTTCAATTTAAATTCATCACCAGTATCACATATAAAATTATCATTAAATTTTGTTAGACCTGTAAACACCATATCACCAAATACCGATAAACTATCAATTGCTAACATATTAATATAATTGTTATAAAGATAATGAACACCCATTCTAATTTTTATTCAATTTTTTTTATTAAAAATCAGTCAAAAAGGTCCAAAACAATTTTTTTATTAAAAATCAGTCAGAAAGGTCCAAGACAATTTTTTTACCAAAAAAGTTGATATTTAAACAATCAATAATAAATCTAATATATCAATACAAATAATATGAACCTGCAAAATATATGTGAAAATATAAATGAATATTCTAATCTAAACTACAAAGTAACAGTTCATTATGGTAAATATAATGAATTTGGTGGATCATGTAATATCAATGACAATGATTATAATTTCTTCATGAATAAAATGAAATCATTCAAAAATCTAAATGTAATAAATTTATCCTTCAAAAAATACTCATTATTTAATAAAGAATTATATATCGATAAAAATAATGCAAAAACGATATTTTCTAATATACCCATTAATACATTTATCCATAATAATTTGTGTTTCTCAATATATGATCATCGACCAATGAAAACAGATAATTTTCCAATAATAAATAAATATACAAGTATCTGCAATGTAAAAACTAAAACCTTCAAAAATAAATTGTCAAAATCAACCGAAATTGCCTTTACAGAAGAAATTCATAATAATGTGTCCATTAAAATGATACTTGTTAATTTTGATTCAATGGATGTAAATGAAGCTGTTAAAATTATAAATCAATTATTTGATTTGTAAATTAAAATCTATGTAAAATATTCTTTAAAGCATATGCAAATCCAATCAATATTAAACCATAAATTGCGATTCCAACATATGTCACATTTCCGGTCACATCAGGATTAATCTGTGGTATATATGATCCAATCCCATTTCTAATATATGGTAACGATAATATAAAAAATACAATAAAAACAATCAATGGTTCTCTTAATACTTTTGGTACAATAGATATTAATTTGTCTTGATCTTTTCTCTTCTTATCCTCCCCATTAATTATGCGTTCCTCAGATATATTCAATTCAACTTGTGGAATGTTAACAAATTCTTGAGGTGCTTCCCTAATTTGTACTTCAGGTGATGGCATTCTTGGCATTGCTTGCCCCATTTCACCTTCTGATGGATTTATAAATTCTGGATAATTAATTCCCATTGAATAATACGGATTTTGTTGTCCTTGCATTATATTGTGATTTGCGTTGTGCCCTTGCTCATATTGCAAATTTTGACCAGCACCATATTGCATATTTTGATATTTCATTGCTTCCTCAAATGCTTGTTGTTGTTTTAGATCTGTAATTGATGTTGCATTCATACAAGAATTCATATTTATAGTATATTATTACTATATAATTTTATTTTTATTTAAATTCATTTTCACGCGATTTTTCAGCTTCTATATTTTGTTGTTTCTCCATCTCTATTTGTATAGATGCTCTTAAATAAGTATTTATTGGTTGTTTCTCATGTAAACAATTCTTCTTATGCTCTTCCCAATCACTCTTCTGTTCATCCTGAGTATTATATCTCTTTCTGTAACACCCACCACAAACATAATTATTATTATCCATATTGTTTCCCATCATAAATCTTGCATGCAAAATTCTATCTGCGTTCATTATAATCGGTAAATTATCCCTCTTTTCCTCTGCTACCTCATCAGGTGTTAAATCTCTACTCGCAATCAATCCCCAACCCGTCGATTCCATCTTGCGAAATAATTCTAAATCAATACTCAAAAAATCCACATTTGATGCTCTTCCAATCACTAAAGCATCACCATATACTTTATATGTTCCTGCCAATCTTGTTACTTTTCTATTTATTACATTTGGCTCAGGATAAAGTTGAAGCATCAAAATTAAATTAAATTTTAAATACTTCAAATCAGTTGTTCTGTAATTATTTGTATGATGTCCTAACTCTGCAAGTGCTTCGGACGGTGATTCTATAAATTTTATCTCCTTTACATTGCCATTTGGTGTTACATATACACCTGTATGAATTATTCTATTTGCTAATAATTGTATTACCTCATCTTTGTCCAAAATTGATGATGGTTTACATGTTCCATCTTCCATTATCTCAGATTTTAATAATATTGCATCTCCATGTATATCTTCCTTCCCAATACCCATATGTGTCGCAACCATATTTATTTTATCTGGATCATCTTCCAATTTATTATCCTTCATATTTAAAAAACATATTTGATATATATACTTGTGATTCTCATAACATGTTACTGTGTTTCCCAATAACTCTGGAGTCAAATTAGTTGTTATAATTATTAATTCCATCATTTCTGATTCCATTGTATTGCGTACATCTATATATCTACCCACTTCATTCAATAAATATTCATTTACCTTTAATTTGTCTTTGTTGTATGTGTCTTTACAAAAAGCAAATTTATTAGATTTTATTATTGCAACATTAAAATTTTCGGTCATAAATAAATTATATTATTTACTTTTTAAATGTTATCATTTTAATTCCAAGTGTCTTTAATTCATCAAATATATTATTAATCATCCTCTTATTTAAAATTTTGACAGAAACTAATGTTCTGTATTCATATTCATCGATCTTGTCAACGAATTTGTCATCTGCAACAACATACAAATAACACTTGTTCTTTAATACCTCAAATGCACCATTAAATTTTTCCCTAATGTATGGTGTCTCAGTGTCAGAATCATCTTTAATATCTTCAAATCCATACTTCACATAATGATTATAGTCATCTATCGTTGATAATAATGCTAACCATTCATATGTATACCCAGTTATACTTTTTGTACTTCTTTTGGCCTTTTTATTAATTCTAATAATATTATTATGATGTACTGTTGATCCAACATATATTTTTTTATAATTTGATTCCAACCATTTCTCTATGTTGACTAATGTTTTAAATGTATATCCCATCTTTTTATAAGCATCAATCATAACCAATCTCTGATTCACAATGTAATTCGCATCCAAATATTCTAAAGGAAATTTTCCCTTGATTATATCATGTTTATATTTATTCATATTAAATTCAATTATCTCCTCTGCATTCTTTGTTGGATTAATATCTAAAATAAATTTATTTGCTGTCTTTATATTTATACGCAATTTATGATTCTTGTAAAATGATGATAATCCAATAAAAATTATTTTATTTTTTTTATTATGTTTTAATATACTATCTATTTTCTCCATAAATGACTCTTTCCATAATGAATTAATCTGTTTCACAATTGTATTCTTTGTTTTTGTAGTTTTTAATAATCCTATCAACTTTTTCATTTTTGGTGATTTTCTTATTTTCATTGTTATAATATCTAAATCCTCAATCGTTACATTTTTATAATAATGTTTCATTATTTCCGTGAATTCCCCCTTCATTGAATTATTTATCCCAACAATATGACATAATATCTCTTCCATTATATATAATAAGTATATAAAATGGATAACATAATAATTAAATATAATAAAGCTATAATTATCACTATAACAATCATTCTAACACTTATCATATGTATCATCGTTAATCATAAACCAACATACAATCTCATCAAAATACAAAGCAATCCAGTAAATCAACAAGAGGCCGGCAATTTTATGCACATACCAGAAAATAACAACATCATCCCAAAAATATCCAATGTTGATCCTGTAATATCTTATGATTACAGTAAACTGTACAATCCACTTGATAATCCAACCAGAAGATTGAATAGATATAATTTGCATACATATGGACTCAAACAAGCAATTGATATGCCCACCAGAGGTTATCCAGATAATTTCTCACAATTTGGAGTACTTGTCAAAAAAAATAAAAATGATAATAATGATAATAATATCATAAGATTATTTGGAAGACAAATGTATCCAGGTGCTATCACTTACGAATATTATACAATGATCTCTAGTGGTAATGATCTTATTAAAATACCTGTACATAATAAACATAATAGAGAATTATATGATAGAGATTCTGTTTATGTTAACGAATTAGATCAAGATTACACCATTAATTTACATAAATATGATATGCCAAGATATTATCCAGATATATTTTAATCACTTTTTATTAAAAAACTCCTTATAATCTAATATAAATATAAACATTATATTATTTGGTAATGTAACACTTATATCATCAGGATACATATATTTATCATATGTTGTTTCAAGATCATCACTTATAACACATGGTATAATCATTGGCATCTTTGTAATATATGAACTTATCGCAACATGAATATCCAATTGTATAATGTTGTCAATTCTAAAACGTGATGTTATCAATTCAGTCCTTAAAAATAAATTATCCACCAAATCACCTTCACGTTCTATATCTAAACCATAATTTAATATTTTACGTGCTAAGTATGTTACATTCTTTGTGGCATCTGGTATTGCCCATGACCATGCCCAAATTTTTGATGATCCTGAATATACACCAATTTCCTCATAACGTGACATAAATATCTCTTTTTTGTCTTTGTCATAAAAATGAATTATTGGTCTTTCAATATCTTTTGTATATGTTTTATCTAATCTAGTATATTTTATCTGTTTTAAAAAGTCATCATACTTATCCCTATTATTATCATAGTGTTCCAATGCATTTTTTATAATATTCATTACTTGATACTATATATATATAATTTATAAATTTTATCTTTTTATTATATATCAACTAATTCTATATGTCAAATTTAGGTTTACTAATAACATTTTTTAAAACATCAAATATTGTTCAATTTATATCCATCGCCGTACTCAGTAGTAAAATAAATGATCTGATCGGATTCTTTGTATCGGACATATTCATACCAATCTGCAAAAATCACAAAAAACATAAAGAAGAATTCAAAGATAAATTTATCAATATCTCAGGCATCGATATCAAAATCGGAAATATCGTCACAAAAATAATTGAATTCGTAATTGCAATAATTGTCATTTGCATCCTTTTAAAATACTTCTATGATCACAAAATAATTCAAAATAATTCAAAATAATATAAAATAATTAAAAATATTTTATTATCATAAAACATTTTAAATTATTTTGTAAACGGTATGAATGGTTGTATCTTTCTTCTTTCCTCCATAATTTTCTTTATTGACACTGTTTGCTTGTTCACCTGAAACTCTCTTTCTTTCTTAATTTGTTTTTGATGTTCCTCTATTTCTTTCTCTTTTTCAGTAGAACATATAAATATTGGTGGATATGATCCTGATGGCATATTATATTTAGAAGAATCTACTTTAGCATCATCTCCTCCGCGCATCTTTCCATTAGTCCACTTGCGATATTCATCATAATCTGGAGATTCACTATCCAATGTATTATTCTTCATTAATAAATCAATATAATTCATATGTATATATTATTCATATAAATTATTTTTTTAAAACAAATTTTATGAATAATATATTACTTCAATATTAATTGGCATTCCCATATTGTTCACTGTTAAATATTTTATGTTCACCGATTTTTTCATAAACTTTATATCTCTATATTTTGAATATTCATCCTTGTTAAAATCACCCAATTTTTGTTTGTTTCCATCAAATTTTAATCCATCATCTATCAAATAAATCACATCATTGTTATTATTGTACACATATATTGGAATTGAATATACTTTGTTCAATACGTATAATTCAGTCACACAATTTGTATTTGTCACTATATCCTTACTTATTCTTCTCACAAATTCAAATATCTTATCCTTCTTCTTTGTTCCAAGATCAACATAAGTGAATATTTCATCCTCTATCGTTTGCTTGTTATTCTTATCAATTAAGTAATCAACCACAATACTCTTAAAATAATTTGATAAATTGGTTTGTAAACTACTGTAGTATCCCAAATTTCTACTATCTAAATCATAAAATTGTTGTTTGAACCAAAAATAACCATTCGCAAAAGCTCTATATATACTTAAATTATTATCTATTATTTCCTGCAAATAATAATTGTCCATCGTTCTCAATGGATGGTTTGCATTAATCTGGAAATAATCAGCCTCACTTATACGGGCAACTCTTCTCTTTCCTATTGTTGGTATATTCTCCTTCCCAAATAAATCAGTCAATTTCTTCTCAAGTATATAATTTGTACTCTTTATTATTTTCTGACCTTCTCTCTCAGTATACACATTGTAATCCACAACATCCGATACAAAATATTCATCCTTTCTCAAAATTTCTGCTGCCTTCAAATCATCATTTGTTAATTCCTCACTCACCTTGTTTATAAATATTATTGCCATGTCCCTTGTCAACGTAAAATAACATTTATCATAAAACCATTTACAATGATCGTCTTTAATGCATGTATCCTTTGTTGTATTAATTGCACAAACATTTCTGTTATTCTTAACAATATAATTATCCAATACCGGTTGTGTATTTATTATTTGCACAAATTTATCATATTTCCCACCTGTCATCGGTTGTTCCATTGAATTATACTTGTCAAATAATGTCTTGTCAACAAGTTGATATAATATTAATTTTATATTGTGTTTTTTTGCCTTTTTATCACTATTCGAAATCAATATCTTTATTATCTTTTTCTTCACTCCCTCATTTGCAATAAGATTTAAATATTCGCTCAATTCCAATCTGAATAATTCATAACTCTCATCCATATATTTATTGTTATTCACATTCTTTATTCTATCATCAATCTGTAACTTCTTCTCATGTGATAATCTAATCTCCTCATCAATCTTATCGTATAATTGCTTGTGTTCTAGTACATATCCTTGTTTATATGCCCAAGCAATGTCAACTATCTCCTCATTCACTGGTACAACATCATACGACATCGTCATTATTGCTATCACTGTTGCTTTTGTCTTTGTTTTTGTCTCATAATATAATCCTATTGGTTTTACTGGTAATTTCTGCTTTGATACACTATACATATCATTTAATTTAACTATCGTTTCTTCCACATTTTTTAATTTGTCTTGAATGTGCTTAGTAATCGCTAAATTATAAATTGATCCAGATAATGCCACTGGAACAATTGTCCCATTATTACACATTAAATATTTACACTTATTTCTAGCATCAATAATTTGATATTTAGGTGTATAGTCTTTCTTCCCTATTTCCATCAATATATTATATGCCTTTTTAGCAACAATATTGTTTAGTTTTGTTGTCACTGATAATAACATACTATTCTCACAATTTCTCAAATAAAAATCAGTAACATAATTTATCACATTGTCCTTCTCCTTTGAATATTTAAATATCTTTCTGATGTCAATGTCCTTTGTTATCTCATCTATTTTCGTAACAAATACTATCGGAAAATAATTCTTATTCTCCTTTATCAATAATATTGTATCCTTGTTGTATAAATCATCAATATTCTCTGTATTCTGACATACCAATGTAAAATCATCAATTGTCTTTTCTTTCTCTAACGTTTTCTTAATCACAATACTATGCTTTCTAAATATAAGAATGTTTATTCCCTGTTTTGTAATAACACCTGGAATTGACATGAAATGCGCAAATATGTCAAATGGTAAAATCGTATTTGTCTTCATAAAAGTTATAAAATGTTCCTTGGTTTGAAATTGAGTCTTCGTATCTCCATTATTTATTGCTGTGAATAATTGATCTTGTTTGTCATCTTCTAAACATTTTATGAATTTCTCCTTTATTTTTTCTACACTTGTGTCATAAACAGATGCTATCGCATTTAAAAATGGAAATTCATCTTGTTTTGAACCATACTTGAAATAATATCCCGTCTTTGTATTCAATAAATAATGATGTTTTATCTTTCTTGTCTTTCCCATATTCTCATTCAAATAAAAATCTAAATATCTCGGCAAAAATGCTAATCTTCCCTCTTGAATCTTATTGGTATCTTGCAATATATACAATCTGTCACCAACTATCTTTGGTAAATCATCCTTCTTCTTGTCAGTCTGACCTATACAATTCATAAAATAATCTCTCTTTTCCACATTTCTTGATAAATATGGATCCTTTCTAAAACAACATGGCATACAACTTCCAAATGGATTCTTACTTCTTGATAAAAATCCTACATGCATATGTTCACCATTCTCAATCGGATTACACGAATAAAATATTGTTGGATCGTTCACATCATTCACACCCTTCAAACCTACTGCTCTTATCACTATTTCCTTATTTTTACCCTTCTTCGATTTATATGATACCTTTTTCTCATATATACCAGTCTCATCATTCAATGTAAATCCATTCTTTATCACCTCATCAATTGATATGTATTGTTGTGGTCGTCTCTTCTTATCAGTACCACTATGTTGACATAATCTTGTCCACTGATTTTGCCCCTTCTCCGGTTTGAACCCTAAACGTTTCTTGTCCAGTTTTGCCATATTCTTAACTGATGTCGTTGATTTCTCATAATCCACTATTTCATCTACTTTGTTTCTTCTCTTTGCAATATTTATCAATTTCTTCAGTTTCTCTTTTAATTTTTGTCTTTCAGGTTTCTTATATAAATATGTCTCTGTGTACAAATATATTAAAATATTCATAAATGTTATTATTCTATCAAGTTGATCCTTGTTTCTCGCACCAGAAATACGAATTTTATACTTGTCTCGTTGTTTACCTTGAATATCAATTCCTATTCCAGGTGGCTTATATTTCGGAATGTTTTCAAGTCTCTTTAATGTCTTACGTGAACGTTTGATATTTGGATACTTCTCCCTCACTCTCTCTATCTCCTCCATCGCTCTATCCATTGTTATGTTAAATTGCTTACTTATTTCATTCGCTAATGATTGATCATTATAATCATAATTTCTCATAAAATATAATATTCTCTGTTCTATCCTTGCCTGATTCTCATATTTTGAAACTCTCTTGTATCTTAAATATGTTCCAAATTTACTTTTTTCATCCTGTTTCTTAATCTTTGATTGTCTCTTTCTTGGTTCTATAACTAATGCAATGTATGGATAAAAATATCTGGAAAATTCTGATAAATCATTGTGATTAATTGAAAATTTCTCTGGTAATTCAAACTTTTGAATCGTATTTATAAAAGCATACTTAAATTCCTCATTCTCTGGTATATCAAACTTTATCTTGTTCTTCTCGGAATTTATCTTTCCAATCAAATGTTTGACATAATTATATGTGTTCTTTATGTCATCGACTGTTGCCATATCTTCCTCTTTCCATTGAGTTTTATACTCTATTCTTGAATTATCATTCAAATTTATTGCCATGAATTTCTCAGTATTCTTCTCCGTTATTCTCACCTTAAAACTTATCCCATATGGAGCATTCTCAAACCATTTTGATAATACATCTATATTCTCCTTCTTATTTGAATACTCTGCAATGTACTTCTCACTGTACTTAAAAACAATCTGTCCATCTATCGTTTGATACTGTATAAATGGATACTCTAATGTTGGCACAAATTCATTAAATATACTATATAAATCAATCTTTGTGTTTTTTGCTATTCTCAAATTCACATGAATCACCGATTGAGTAATGTAATTTTGCTTAAATATTGATCTATACACTGGCACCTTCTTCAATTCCTCCACAGTATATATTATCTGATTCTCCATCAAAATATCATTGTTCAATGTCTCGTGAATCGTAAATATCTTGTTTTCCTCTATCTTCACATCTCCACCTAAATAATCAATTATGTATTTTATGTCATCCTGTTTGATTCTCGGATAATATACTCTGAAAAATACATCACTTATATTCTTCATTGCCTCCTGATCTGGCGCATATCCTTTTCCTAAATGATTATATATATCGCTCATATAAATCTCATTATTTGTATAATAATCTTCATAATCATATAATATATTAAAATCATCATCCTCTCTTTTGATCTTACTTCCATATCTCTTAATGTTATCCCTCAATAATTTTAATTTACCTCTCAATTCCTCATATACCCTAATGTTATTGTTGGGTTCAACATCAATATGCAATAAATCAGTTTTCTTAACCCACTTTTGACCTATCATGACTTTTTCTATCTTATCAGTAAAATAATATTCACTCCATAAATATTGACGAGATGGTGCAATGTATGGTGTTTCTGAAAATTTCTTATTATTCAATATTGAACAACATATCTTATTTTTAATCATCTTAATTGTATCATCCTTAAATATATATTGTGATGTCACATAAATCTTTGTAAATGCATTCTTCAATTGTTCATCATACATTAAATTGTCCTTGCTTGTATCAAATTCAATTAAATTACTTTTTGTCTTCTTAAAAATTTTATCATCTTTCAATGCTTCCTTTATTAATTCAGATGTCTTTGTTAAATTTACATCTCTCTCTACATCCATGTCTTGATATAATCTTTCTATATCCTCCATTTCTGTATCCTCATCTATCTCCGCATCTAACTCTACATTCTCTTGTTCACATTCCTCACATGGTGCTTCAAGTTCCACTATCTCATCTGGATCATCCTCAACCTCATAATCTTCATCATCATTTATCTCAACTTCATCATCGTTTCCATCTCCTCCAGTTTGTAATCTATTCTCAGATAATTTAAACGAATTGTGAATATTATGCAAAATATCAACTGTTTCGTTGTCTTGATTATCTCCACCATATAATAATATATCATCATCCACACTTGATAATTCATCAGAGCTTAATAATCCATCACTTGTTTCATTGTTCATCATTGATATTTCATTTCGTTGATTTTTTCTTGTGGATCTCTTCAAATCAGTATCCATCTCAGAAATATCAACTGGCTTCATTGTTGTATAATCCAATACTTCGTCCTCATCACTTGGTATTATTTTTATTCTTCTCATCTCTTTTCTCAATTTATCCTCTTTTATTGTTGTTGCATAAGAATAATAAATCTTCTTCTCAATCAATTTATGATCACCAATATGTTTCTTATACCATACATCACCATATTTTGTTGACAACTCTTTCTTCTGTTGTTTATTCTCGTCAATATTGTATAATGTGTTATGCACATGATATGTATTAAAAAATTTATTATACCATTTATCACCATAATGATTGTCTAATTTTGCATAATCTGATGTTGATAATTTTATAAATGTATCATACAAAGATAAATGAGTTATATCCCCTAATATATTCATTATTGCAGGTGGTACTATTCCAATGTATATATATGTATGGTATTGTATTCTTCTATTATCATTCTGAAATTTGAATAAAATTTTAATTGGATCATCCATATATTTATATATATATGTTATCCAAAAATATTTATTCAAATAATTGATTCGGTTATAATTAATCCACAATATTCTGTTGGATCATGTTTGAAATCTATCTTTGTATATAAATTTCTTTGTATTGCTATATCTGTAAAAAATGCAAATATCTTCTTAAATAATTCCGTATGTCCATACTCTGGTGATGCAATGTGAGATATCTCATGTAATGCTACATACATCACTAAATTTAAATCATGCAAATTATTTATTATATCCTTCGATCTCACACAAAATACTAATTGCTCCCCCTTGTTTACACTGTATGATGTATATGCACTATCTGGTGTACTTTCACTTATATCCACATTTTCTATCTTTGAATGCAATCTCTCAATATATTCACTATACTCTTTATATTTATCATCCTTATTGTCGTTCAAATAATTAGATAAATTTATTAAATTCATTCTAATTTTTGCTAACATATTTGCTGCTTTTTGTTTGTCAGGCAAATCCCTCACTAAATATTTTTTTCCATCAAGATCAGATTCCACATATTTTACCTCTCCTGACGATTTCTTAATAAACATCACAGTTATTATAACCATTAAAAAAATCATTACCAAATTCAGTTTAATCATATTTATATTATTAGTATATTTTAATATAAAATTTATTTTCTACTTTATCTATATAATAAAATATGGGTTTAGATAATTCCGTTCAAATGAAAGATAATTATGCAAAAGATTACTCACAAGAAGAAATATTAAATAATATAAATAATATGTTCGCAGAAAAAAAATATGGATCAGTACTCACTGATGGTGCTGTTACTGGTACATTGAACTTTAACAATCAAAATCATGATCCTTTCTATGATGAAAATGAAAATAATATCGCATTCATACAACAAGCTGGCAGAAAAAATAGATACGAAAAATATGATCTTGGTATGTATGTATCTAATCTAGTTGCTAAACAATCCGGAGGAAATCCTCAAGAAGTTAAAAACGAAACAAGTGACGAATATAAACAATTAGAAGATTTTGATGACTTCCACAAAATTCGTGATCATGTACTCAATGATATCAATAAACAAACTGGGGGATCAAATAAATTATTTAATCTAAATATCAATAACCTCTCAAACTCACCAGCTACACCAATGGATAAACCTTTCAATATCTTATCACTCATGAATGGAGGTAAATCACATAAATATAGTGATAGTGACTCTGATGATGAAATAATAGATATTAAAAAAAAAATCACCAATAAAAAAGGACAAGAATTAAGACCAGATGAAGCTGATTCGGACACATCAGACGTTAATCCTGAAGATGTCAATTCTGAAGAAGATGAAATTGATGAAGAAGATGCAGCAGATAATGATATTGATGATGATGTTAAAGAAGATATTGAAGAAGTTAAAACCGATTCAGATGGTGGTATTAACCCATTCTACAGTAATGATTCTGCATCAGACTATGAATTCCAACATCCATATGTCAAAAGAAAATTTAATTAAATATAATTTTTTTTATTAGTTTTACCTATAAAATAAATATCATAATTTCTCAATCAATCAAAAATCCCCCATTACTTGAATCTTTCTTTATGTCCATCTTGTTCTCAATTTTCTTCTTCCTATTAGTATTTTTTGCTTTTGGTTTCTTCTTTGTTTCAATCTCAAAATTATCATCACTTATTGGTATACCCTTCTTATCCTTAGAATCATCAGAATCCAAATAATATTGCACTGGTTTTGCACCCTTTCTATTATTCTCCTCAATAGTAATATATTTCTGAAATATCTTATTTGCGTCTTTCACTATATTCTCTAAAAATTGTATCGCTGGTTTCATAATCTGATTCGTTATGTAAAATAAGTAATCCAATTTCAATTTGTTCTCCCTTATATACTCAGGATTCTCCACTCTGTCACCCTGCAAATCTGGTTCTTTTTCTGTAACAACATATGCATACGGTATTCTGTCATTTGACATTGGTCTATTGCCAGAATCCCTATCAGCCATCCTATCCGCTAATACTGCATGAACTTGACTTGATCTATTCTTGTACGGTCTTTTTTCAATCAATAATTCATATTCTTTTCTTAATTTATCATATGTCGCATTACCTATCATATTTTTATTCTTTCTTTCATATGTTTCTATCTCCATCAATTTATCTTTGAGTCTAGAGTCCACCTCTTTTCTCTCCTTATAATCATTAAATATTCCTCTTTTAATATCTTTTTCAATTTGTTCACATTCTTTCTTTAATCTACAAATTGCGTTCTTCTCAATTGGCAACAATCTCTCATCCAATATTGCTATTTTTTCATTTTCATCTTGTCTCTCATCTGATGTCATCCCATTTCCTTTTAATGTCTTTGTTATGATATATTTATCCATATCAAATTTATTATTCAATATATTCTTCAATGATTCATGTGTATATCTCACTGCACTCTTGTCACTCTTCTCATTCAATAATTTATCAACTATCCCTCCAACAACTATCTTCACAATCGGCGCATTATCTCTTCTCTTTAATACAATACCCATACTCTTCTGATAAAACTTGTTTGGATCATATTCATATAAATTTCCAACATATCTTTTCTTTGATAATAATATGAATGGCCAAAATGTCTTTTCATATGTTAAATTTTGAGGTGCTGGTAATACTAAATTTATTAATTTTCCACACATTATCCCTAATCTTATTCCAACCTCCAATGATCTGTGATTTGTTAATACTCCATTCTCATCCGATATTCCAAATCCAACAAATATTGAATCCGTATCACCATATGTACATTTTGGATTAATTGTTAATCCTTTCATTGTCTTGTGCAAATCATCATAAAACCATCTCAAAAAATCATCTTTATTTGTTATCTTATTTTTGTCATCCTTAAAATTATCATCTGTTATTGTCTCTAATTTCTCCTGAAATACCCTCAAATAAAAATAATCATTTGGCTTCTTTAAATGTGACATATCCTTTGGGTCATCATTGTCCTTATAATATGATTGTTTTAATCTTGCAATCAATTTCTCGCCCAATAACTCATCCATCTTTTTGCCTAATATTAAATTCATTTGCTCCACATATAAATCATAATCATCTGCTATTATTGTTAATACTATTTTTCTGTAAATATACTCTGCAAATAATCTCGCACAATTTAACATCTCTCTTCCTGTTGCCGTTGTCGATGCTGCAATCTCCCTCTTATAAATTGCACTTGTTGATGCACCAGTCTGTCCATATAACGAATTCGCTGTAATCTTATATGCAAGTTGCAAACCATCGTAAATCTTTGCCTTAAATGGATCTTTCTCACTCTCTGCTAATTTTCTTGTTCTAGATCTCGCACCCAATAAATCCTTCAATATCTCCGGTAATATTCCTATTTTTTCTTTCTTACTCTTTGCAAATATACATTTTGTTTCTGTTCCATCTTTATTATAATATGTCACATCATAATATAAATAACCTGGAATATTCATGTACTTGTTATTCTTTACTAAACATTCATGTGATATGTTCCTGTGAATCATCGAACTAGGATATAAACTTGAATAATCCAATACCGGCACTGCTGATTGATGTATTCCTTTGTGCGGCTTAAATACTGTTGCACCTTCATACCCATCTGCTGTAAATTGCTCTTCTTCTTCTTTCTCTTTTTCTGTTTTTTTGTGATATATTGCTCTGTCCACATTATATGGTTTAAATGTATATGGTATCAAATGTTCTTTTTGTCTACATTTTTTTGCAACCAAACTTAATACTTTAATACCTTGTCCTCTCAAAAATATATATGATAATGGAACTGAACACACATTTGCCATACCAATATTATTTGTTAAAACTTGCAATTTTTCCATTATCTGATTCACAAGAACACAATCCTGTATACAATATTTCGCAATTATTGCCCTGTCCTTTGATGAACCCTTCTGTAATTCAAAAATCTCTCTCGGTTTAACATCATCCTTCGCTTGACACCAATATGATTTATATTTGCTCACATCCAAATCATCCACAATACCATCCACTATAATATATGATAAACTATCATCCTTACCCAATTTCTTTATCTCCAACTTTAAATCATCCCTATAAGAATTATCAGATAATCCATCATTGTAATATATCTTTATAAAACCACCCTCAGATAATCCATATGTACTACCAGAATATATTGTTGTTGTATTCTTTGTCTTGTCTACCATTAATTTCTTAATTCCTTCCCTAATAAATGTTGCCGCTACACTATCCAATTTATAAGATTGCAATTTGTGATCTCTTTGAATCACCTTCATCAAATCTACATTAATTCTACCACTCATCTCATAATAATATAATATGTTCTTCCCCAATGCCGCTGATGATAAATCCTTTGTTGCAAATTTACATTTCTCATGTTTTAATCTTCCCAACACTGAAAACTCCTCAGCACATCCTAATTTTGCAGCTCGTGCCTCAATATACTTGTAATCAAATCCAAATATATTATATCCAGTCATTATATCCGGATTCTCGTCTGTTATCATTTTTCTCCATGTTAATAAAACTTTTCTTTCTGCCGCATCTTCTTGCTCTTTCTTGGTTCCTGGAAATGAATCAATATCAATTGCATCCACTATAATATCATCAATTGGATCACATGTACCTAATGTCACAATGTGTTTCTTATAACATAATGATTCACCATATCTATTAAATGCTGTACCAATCCCAATAATTCTATCATCATCTCTCTGTGCTTGTGGAAATGCTCCATCACAACTTGTACATTCAATATCATATGATGCCACTATCAATGGTACAATACTTGCATCATCAACTGGATCGACATTCTTCCAATATGTATAAACATTTATAGCATTTGATGTTGGTGGTGCTCTTGTGGGAAAATGATCATATTTGCTTATTGAAGCCCAACCACAAGAATTCAAATCTCTATGATGCATAAATCTTAAATTTGGTTCAATATTCGATTCATACAATTTTAATTTCAATGGTGATCTCTGAATACTTCTAATCTCTAAATTTGGTCTCTTCAATACTCTCTCGTATGCTCGAAACCCCTCATAATTGTAAAAAATTAATCTCAAAAACTTAAATTTTTTATAATTTGTAAATTCAGTGAATTTATGTTTGTTCACCGTATCATATGATTTTAATGAATTCCTCAATGGATTTTTCTCATCTCTGTGCACTAATGTCTTCAATCCATCCATAAATTGATCTAATCTTCTTTTCTGCCAATCTCTCGGTATCTCCACATAAAAATATGGCGTAAAATCATCGACTCTTACATATACCTTTTTACCTTCCTTTGTTGTACCATATATTTGTATACAATACTTCTTTATCTGTATCTCATCCATCTCTTCCTCCTCATGGAAATACCCCCAATCAGTTATCTGAAATACTATTTTCTCTTGATCTAACATTATATTGTATATTATAACAAGGTCTTATATAAGAATTTTTAAATATCAATTTTTTTATAAATTACATTTAAATTATATCTATTCATTAAATATAATGGATAATAAAAAATATTACAGGTATCAACTTACATATCCCTATGAAGGATCCAAAATATATAAATCATCATCACTCGATAAAGCCATAAAAAAATGCTACTCTGAATTCAAAAATCTTAATGAACACCCAGATGGTATATTCTCCGTCACCAATATTGACACCAAAAATGAATACAATTTTCAAGCTAAAGTATCAAATGATACTGTACAACTCAATAAAACACAATTCGGAGGTCTACACAATCAAAATTATGTCACTGATAAATTATTATCACTCAAAAGAAAACCTCATTATAAACCACCCGAAAGAATTAATATCGATATTGAACCAAAAAAAGGACCCCAAAAAGTAAATATTGATATATCACCAAAAGATATCCCACAAAATTATAATGTCAACTTTAAAATAAATATGGATGATATCGGTAATGCAAAAGAAATATTTTGTGAAAATGAATATGATGAATGTGTAATTTTATAAAATATTATTATTTAACTATATAAACATTTATTAAGAAATATTAATATCATAGTTCCGTATGAGAAAAAATAATCTTGTGAAAAAAAAAATAAATACATTACTGCAATTATTTCCTATTCCACCTAATCCATCAGATATCGCAAAACTTAAAATTGATAAAGATTCATATCAACTTATATCAACCAAAAATTATGCTGATGATATAACTGCTATCATCACCAAATATATGAACCAAATTAATATTAAATCAAAAGAAATAACCATCACTGATGCTACTGCTGGTGTAGGTGGCAATTCCATCTCATTTGCACATGAATTCAAACATGTACATGCCATCGAAATTGATAATACTAGATCAAAATTCCTTGCATCAAATCTAGAAGTATACCAATTCACAAATGTTAATGTATACAACGATGACTGCCAAAATATTATTTATTCATTGTATCATGATGTAATATTCTTTGATCCTCCATGGGGTGGCAAAAATTATAAAAAATTCACAAATCTTAAATTATCTCTATCAGATGTACCAATTGAAACAATATGTAATAATCTATTTGATTCATCAATAACTATACATCCACCAAAATTCATTGTTTTTAAATTGCCAACAAATTATGATATCGCATTCTTCCACAATAAATCAATCTCCAAAACTATCTATATCCACAAAATGGATAAAATGATAATACTAGTTGCCATAAATCCAAACTTTAACATATAAATTAATCTCTTTCGCGTTCATAATATAATATGTAAGCGTTCTTTGATACTAAATCTTCACGGATCTTGTCTTTTGGTACTCTATAAACTATAGAATCATTGAATTCATACCATTCACCATTTATTGCATTCTTACAATAGGATATATAATGCCCTCCTGAACAATTCCCAGAATGGTCAGTAACTGCATATAAATTATATTTCCAATTCTTCTTATTATGTTCATAATAATTATCATCCAACGTTAAATTCTCAAGAGGAAAATCAACAACTGCATTTGTTTTTGTTTGTTCATATCTCTTTCCACCCACTGCTGTATTATTTACATTGTATGCATTATATCCACCATAATTAGGTCTTTGATAAAAACCATTAATATTCCATGTATGTCCGTAAGGCTCAACTGTAACTTCTTCACTTTTAAATCTCTTCAATTGAATTATCATTATCTCTGGTGGTTCCCAAATATGCATCTTCTTTGTTGCACTTGTTTGTTTGTCACATTTTGTACATTTATATCCATCAGTTAATGTCTCCTCTTGTGAAAAATTCTTTAAACATTCCTTCAATGTTGTTGTTCCATCTTGTTTTGTCTCTATGTTCAACATTGTAAATGGCTCAAATGATCCTGATACATTTTTACATTCTTGACATACAATACTTGAATAATACAGACCTGTGAATAAGTCAGTAACTATTGAATGACTGTTCTGAACATAACTTCTCCAATATTCACACGCTTTATAATATATACACTCTTGAGGATACTCCGACATATATTTTTCAATCTCTGCCATCTTTCTCTCTTTCATCAGACTATCTTCTAATTTTTCATATTCCAAACAAAGTTTTTTGTATCCTAAATGTTTTATATTCAAATTTGGAAATTCAACCATTACTTTACTTTTTATTTCCTCATGTAAAATATCAATAATCGTTGTGAGCATTTCTTGGCTATCGTGTTGTTGGAACCCCTTGAATGTGTCATTGAGCTCTCCAATCTTTCTCTTTACTGATGTTGGAGATACTTTTTGATTATCACTGCACATCACATGAAATAATTTTGATAAATGTTCAGTTAAATTATCTTCATACTTTAATTTTAATTCATTTTCTGTAATTTTGATATTCGCATTTATCTTTTCCTTGTTTTTTTTAATTTCATTATATGTATTTTGTCTCAATCTTTTTTCATATGTTTTTTTTCTCAAGTAGGTTGATAATAGAGATGTAGCGCATAATGGTTGAAGCACTGCGTTCATATAGCATGTATTTCCCAGATTATTCAAGCTGCTTATGCATGGAACTAACTGTTCACGAACTACATTATCGTCTGGTTTTGTCATATTACTTGTATTATTAGTATTATACATTTTAATATTAATAATATATACGAATATAGGTATCTTTAACATCAAATTTCAATTTTTTTGATCATAAATTAACCAATAAAATGTCATATTTTTATAACAAAATATTCATAAATTAATACATTTTTCATTCACCCAGAACAAGTTTATGAATATTCAATAAAAAAATTGAAAAAATTATATAAGCATATAATTAAATTAATGTATCATGAGCAATAAAACAACAGTAATGAATCCAAATTTAAATCACACAAAACAAAATATCGTTGATATGTTCAATTCAAATGTAAAAGGTAATAAATATATTTGACAATTCGTTGATCATGATGGTGAAAAAGAACATTGGTTGGAAAAATTAATGGATATTAAACCAAATTCTAATAATACGCCAGACATCGGTGGTTTTGAAATGAAAAAATTTTCAACAAAAATTTCATTTGGTGATTGGTCAGCAGATTATTTATTTTCTGTAAAAAATAAAAAAAAATTAATAAATAAAATAAATAATTTTGAAATTAATATAACAAAAGAAATATTTATCAAATCATTTGGCAATAAAACTAAAGAAAAAAATAATAGATATTCTTGGTCTGGTTCATGTGTTCCAAAATATGGAGAGTTGAATAATTGTGGACAATCATTAAAAATAGATGATGATGAAAATATACTTGCAATGTATTCTTATAAACATGATAAAAGAGAAAATAAATTAACAAGTGAATGGAATAATAAAGAAATATGCATTGCT
>Ga0302280_1000078_pt1 | contig 93241 bp, 84 predicted proteins | sample III_Fen_E1_1_FD_198771 | JGI IMG/M metagenome (GOLD analysis project Ga0302280, IMG submission 198771) | Peat permafrost microbial communities from Stordalen Mire near Abisko, Sweden - III_Fen_E1_1 | ecosystem: Environmental > Terrestrial > Soil > Wetlands > Permafrost | place: Sweden: Abisko... | reverse complement strand
GTTGCCTGCCCTCCGTCTCCGCTAAAGCCAAATGCTCCGTCTCCGGCTACCGTGCTTATAATTTCATTTGTATTAATCATACGTATACGGCTGTTACCATATTCAGCTATATATAAATTACCTGCTGCATCAAAGCATCCACCTATTGGATCATATAGTTCTGCTGCTGTTGCCTGCCCCCCATCACCACTATAACCTGCTGTTCCGTTTCCGGCTATGGTACTTATAATACCCGATAAATTTACTTTGCGTAAACAATCATTCCCTGTTTCAATTATATACATATTACCCGCAGCATCAAATATTACTTTGGCGGCATCAAATAATTCTGCATTCGTAGCTTGCCCTCCGTCTCCGCTATAGCCCTGTGTTCCGGTGCCGGCTACGGTGGTTATTATTTGCGCGTTGCAGGTAGGAGGCAGCAAATAGCAGCTAACAAGTAGTATATATAAATATAGATAACGCACTTATTGTTTTATAATTTTTTTAATTGTTGTTCCTTCATTAGTTTCTATATTCAAAAAGTAAATATCCCCACTTAAATCAACTATATTAATTTTAAAATTTGCTGATGTAGCAATTTGCCTGTGAACACATTCACCCATTGTATTATATACTTCTACACTGTTTATTTTCACATTGTCGAATTGACTAATAGTCAAATTAAATAATCCGTTGCTTGGATTCGGATAAACTGTCACCTGATTATGTATACCTATTACCTGATTTATGCCTGCTTGTCCAATATTACTTACCTTGCGAATGGAGTTATTGAACGCATCAGCAAAATATAAATTACCTGTCGCATCAAAAGTTAATCTGGTGGGTGCATCTAATTGAGCAGCAGTAGCTGACCCACCATCTCCGCTATATCCTGCTGTCCCGTTGCCAACTATGGTGCTTATAATACCGGCAGTATTTACCATACGTATACGATTATTATCAGTATCACTAATATATAAATTACCTGCCCCGTCAAAAGCAATTCCACTTGGATAATGTAGTTCTGCATTGGTAGCCTGCCCTCCGTCTCCGCTATATGCCGCGGTTCCGGTTCCGGCTATGGTATTTATAATACCTATGGTATTTACCATACGTATGCGATTATTTTCAGTATCAGCTATATACAAATTACCCACCGCATCAAAAGCTACTTCTTCCGGATTATTTATTTCAGCGTTGATAGCCTGCCCACCGTCTCCGCTATAACCTGCTATTCCATTTCCGGCTATGGTGTTAATAATACCTACTGTATTTATCATACGTACGCGACTATTTCCATAATCAGAAATATACAAATTACCAGCGGTATCAAAAACTACATTATCGGGTCCATCACATTCTGCAGCAGTAGCTTGTCCTCCGTCACCAAGATTAGTGCAACAGGTTCCGTTTCCGACTACGGTACTTATAATACCTGTAGTATTTATCAAGCGTATGCGGCTATTAGCATCATCAGCTATATACAAATTCCCAAGCATATCAAGGCATATACAGCTTGTTTCTTTTATTTCAGCCGCAGTAGCCTGCCCTCCGTCTCCGCTATATCCTCCTGTTCCGTTTCCGGCTATGGTTGTTATGATACCTGCCGTATTTATCTTGCGTATGCGGTTATTTTGGTCATCAGCTATATACATATTTCCTGCCGCATCAAGTATTATTTTTTCAGGAATATTTAATTCCGCATTCGTAGCCTGTCCCCCGTCTCCGCTATAGCCCGCAGTTCCGTTTCCGGCTATGGTTGTTATTATTTGCGCGTTGCAGGTAGCAGGCAGTAAATAGCAGCTAACAAGTAGTATATATAAATATAGATAACGCACTTATTGTTTTATTATTTTTTTAATTACCATTCCTTCTGTTGTTTCCATTCTTACTAAATAAACGCCATCACTTAAATCAGCCAAATCAACAGTAAATACTTGCTTTTTTGAAGAAGGTATGGGGGGGGGATGTAGTAATTACATGATGAACGCATATACCAACCGCATTGTATATTTCTATGCTTTTTATATTCAAATTATCAAATTCACTAATAGACAAATTAAATAATCCATTGCTTGGGTTTGGATAAACCGATACCTGCTCACTATTTACTGCAACCTGTTGTATGCTCATCTGCCCCACATTTGTTACCTTACGTATGCGATTATTAAATTCATCACAAAAAAACAAATTACCCGTAGCATCAATAGTTACTCTATCAGGAACATCTAATTCTGCGGCAGTTGCCTGCCCCCCCATCACCACTATTACCCACAGTACCGTTTCCGGCAATGGTACTTATAATACCTAAAGTATTTACTTTGCGAATACGGTTATTCTCAGAATCAGATATAAACATATTTCCTGATGGGTCAAAGCATACTCCGCTAGGGTAACATAATGCGGTAGATGTTGCCTGCCCCCCATCCCCATTATATCCTGAAGTTCCATTACCTACTACGGTGTTTATAACACCTATTGTGCTTACCTTGCGTATACGATTGTTACTTTCATCTGATATAAATAAATTTCCTGTAGCATCAAAATCTACCCCTACCGGGTAGTATAAAGCTGCTGCAGTAGCTTGCCCTCCGTCCCCACTAAAACCTTGTGTGCCATTCCCTGCAACGGTACTTATAATACCAGACGTATTTACCATGCGTATACGATTATTATAATGATCGGCTATAAATAAATTGCCATGTGTATCAAAAACTATATTTTCGGGCGTATTCAATTCTGCATCGATTGCCTGCCCGGCATCTCCGCTAAAGCCAAATGAACCATTCCCTGCAACGGTACTTATGATACCGGCAGAATTAACCATGCGAATACGACTGTTGTTTCGATCAGCTATATACAAATTACCAGAAGCATCAAAACATATGCCAGTTGCCTGATTTATTTCCGCATCAGTTGCTTGCCCTCCATCTCCACTATAACCCGCTGTTCCTGTTCCTGCTATAGTTGTTATAACACCATTAGTATTCACTTTGCGAATGCGATTATTTCCTAAATCAGCTATATACAAATTTCCAACAGAGTCAAGAATTACATCAGATTGGGCAGAAAGCTCGGCGTTGGTAGCCTGCCCCCCATCACCGCTAAAGCCTGGTGATCCTGCTCCCGCAACAGTAGTTATTATTTGGGCAGTACTGTTGGCAGTTAACAATAAGCAGTAAACAGTTATTATAAAGCTAATATAAATATAAGAGTACTTCATAGCTGCTTAGCTTAAAACAAAGGTAGTAAAAAGCCCTTTAACTCAACTAAACGAACTGATTACTGTAGATTTTGCAATAATTATGTAAAAGCGGTTGGCTCTTTAATCCCTAAAAAAGAGCTAAGAGCAAGCTTTGTAATAAGTTCTTGCTAATTTAGCGCGCTTTTAAACAAGCAAGAAATCAGCACCATGAGCGAAACCAAACGTGTAGCTTTTGTAGTTAATCCCAATTCGGGACCTAAGCGCGGCGAAGACATTATCGCGCTCATCTCTCAAAACCTTTCTGATAAAACTCCCTATGATATATTGGTGTGGGAACACGCCAACAATTTTGAGTATATCCGTCAGCAAATTACTTCGGGCAAATATAGTGTGGTGGTTGCCGTTGGCGGAGACGGCACGGTAAACGCCGTAGCCAAAAACCTTGTTAATACGGGCATTACCATGGGTATTATTCCGCGAGGTTCGGGCAATGGTTTGGCGCGTACACTGGGCATCCCCATGAAAACAGTAGATGCCATCAAACGAATAGAAACAGGCTCCATTCGCACTATTGATAATGGCATCATTAATGGCAAAGCGTTTTTTTGCGCTGCCGGTTTAGGTTTTGACGCGCATGTAGCGGGTCTGTTTGCCGGAAATAAAACACGGGGCTTGTTGTCTTATATTCAAATTATCCTGAATCAGTTCTTTACCTATAAATCTAAAGAGTACGCTATTGAAATGGATGGAAATACTCTTAAAATTAAGGCGTTTTTGATAGCTTTTGCCAACGCGGGGCAATATGGCAACGATTTTTACATTGCTCCCGAAGCTAAAATGGATGATGGACTACTACATTTGGTGATTTTAAAACCCATAAATCCGCTTTCGGTATGTTATCTTATTGTTAAGGTTTTAACCCGTAAAGCTCATTTGTCTAAAAACATACTAACTTTCACGTCGAAAAACATTAAGATAAAAAACCTGACAACCGAAGCTATTCATTTTGATGGAGAGCCTGATAAAATTGAGAATGCCATTGAGGTTAGTATCAATCCGGCTTCGCTTCAAGTTATTAGTTAATAGACAATGGTTGTTTAGTGCATGGCTTTATAAAATTATAAATAAATGAGTTCTATTAACTAATTCCTATTAACTCTTAACTTAAACAATGAAACACGGAAATGTTATATGGTTTGAAATACCTGTAAAGGATTTAGATCGCGCTATGCTTTTCTATTCTGAAATGTTGGGCGTTAGCATTGAAAAGAAAACATTGCACAAAAAAGAATATGGCATGTTTGATAAAAAAAAGACAGGCATTGGCGGTGTGTTAGTAAAAAGACCTAAACACGCGAGAAAAGGAGTAACCCTGTTCTTTTTTGTAAACGTACTATCAGACGCTATTGACGCGGCGCTTGCGCAGGGTGGCAAAATAATAACACCCAAAATGATACTAAAGCAAACCAACACCGAAGGTAAAACCATATTAGCCCACAACCTGCTTGATAACCAGGTTGGTTACTTTGCCCAGCTGGTTGATAGCGAAGGTAACCGACTGGCTTTATATTCGCATCATTAATAATTTAAACCGGAAGTTCTTGCGAAGAAGAAACGACTGAAGCACTGACGAAGACTTATTTATTTACAATCACCTTTTTTGTACTTGTTTCTGTGCCGCTTGTAAGGGTTACACAATAAACACCCGCATCAGGTAAAGTTAAGGTAGTGTTTGTAGCGTTTGGTTTTGCTTCATAAACCAATTACCCAAGCATACCGGGTTTAGAAACTGCTTTTCATTTGAGGTATATTGGCACACTAATTTCCCTTATTTTAATTGTGAAAAGGATATTTTTATGGTTTAAAATATTTTTGTTTCTTTGTCTGTTAGATAAAGTACAAGTTATGAGTAAAGCAATAAAGATAGCCTGGTGTGTCGTTATTTCATTAAGCATGTTAGTAATAACATCTTGTGGCGGCGGAAGCGACAAAAAGAAAGCTGATACAGAAGAAATACCTGAAGATACCGCTAAATCAGTTTCGGCAGGCGTATTAAATGTAGGCGGAGAACTCTTTAGCATACCGTCTCCGCTGCAAACCGCTATGCTTATGCAGAGTTCGGGTGCGGCATTCGATAAATCTATTTTAAATTCTAAAGAAAATATAGCTCAATATGCTACCGATTATTCTAAAGCTCTGAACTTAGGTATTTATGGAGCCGATTTGGGGTATGTAAGCATGTATGGCAAAACACAAGAATCTATTGTTTACCTGACTGCCGTAAAAAAATTAGCCGATGAAACAGGTGTTTCGGGCGCTTTTGATGTAAAAACCATGAAACGCTTTCAGGATAACATGTCCAATAAAGATTCTATGATGGTTTTAGTGGGACTTGCCTACAGTTCGGGAGACGCTTTTTTGAAAACCAATAAACGATTTGATATTAGCGGGTTGATACTGGTAGGTGGATGGATTGAAAGTTTAAACTTTGCTATCAGCGCGAACAAAATTAAAAGCAGCGAAGCGGTTAAACGCAGAATTGCCGACCAAAAGCAATCGCTTAACAGCATCATAAAACTTTTATCTCAGTTTGAAACTAAAACAAACTATACAGAATTAATTGATGGCTTAAAGGATTTAAGCAAGGTGTATGATACCATAGAATATAAATTTATTTCGGAGAAACCTGAAACCGATATGGCTACAAAAACTACTACTATTAATAGTCATACCGATGTAAATATTACGAAAGAGCAACTGGATTTAATAACTGAAAAGGTAGAATCTATTCGCAAGAAAATTGTTAACCCCGCAAAAGCTTAAATTATATATGAAAAAGATTTTAGGAAAAACTTTAGTGGTAGCTTTCATTCTAACGGCTACTTCATTTAGTAGCAAAGCGCAATGTGATACCATAGCTAAAGTGTGCGCTAAACATATCATTGCCAGTTTTATTTCAGACGGACAACAATACCGTTCATTGTTATTAAACCCTGATGAGACAGCTGAATTTAAAACAACTTTTTTTGGTGAGACAGTTTACCGTATCGCGGCTTGCAGTGGTTTAACAGATGGTAATTTGATATTTAATGTTTATGACCAAGAGCGTAACATAATCTTTACCAATAAAGATGCTAAAAACGCACCTTACTGGGATTTTAAAGTAAAATCTACAGTAGACGTGATTATTGAAGCTAAACTTGATCCAACCAATAGCGGTTCAGGCTGTGCTGTTTTACTGATAGGCTTTAAACAGAGCAAGAAGTAGTTTCACTCCTTAAATACCTATTCCAAATACACAAGGTACTTTATGAATAGGCGGAGCATTTTGTGTTTTCCATTCAGCGACTGTTTTTGTTTTAATAAACTCCGCATCAGAATTAATATTAGCTGCCAAACACACTTTTGTGTTTGAACCAAGCGTGCTAAGCAACTCTTCAAGTAAATTAATATTACGGTAAGGAGTTTCTATTATCCATTGAGATTGCTGCGCGGCAAGCCTTTCAAGGTTTCTAATTTTTTGAGAACGCTGTACTTTCTCTTTGGGTAGGTACCCATTAAAAGCAAAGTTCTGTCCGTTTAAACCCGATGACATAATCGCCATGATAATAGAAGAAGGTCCTGTAAGCGGAACTACCTTTACATTATTCGTATGAGCTAACTTTACAATAGCCGCTCCGGGGTCAGCCACACCGGGGCAACCGGTCTCACTCATTAAAATTACTTTCTTATGTTGCTGAAGAGTTTTGAATACCTGAGCGGTTTCTGTTTCGGTAGTATGCTCGTTCAGTTCAAGAAAAACTTTATCATCTATATTAAAACTCTTGTCAATAGCTTTTAAATAGCGCCGTGCCGTTTTTAATTCTTCTACAATAAAGCATGAGCCGCTATTTATTACAGATATGTTATAAGGCGCGGTCATAGCCAATATGTGTTCGTTGCAAAGCGGTGTAGGTAATAAATATAAAGTCGTACTCATCTTTTAGAAACTATTTTATTTTGATTAATATTTATTTGTTTATCATCAGCCAGTTGGTTTATACAATCTACAACATCTTCTTTCGCGTACCTGTATAACAGGCTAACCAATTCGTTTAAATCATAACTCTTATGTTCAAGTAGATTAAGTAATTGTTCTTTAATCTGTACAAAGATGCCTGATTTATTTTGTTTATTTTTATTTAAGCATACATCGCAAGTACCACAGTCTTCAAAACTTGTTTCATTAAAGTATTGCAATATCTTTCTGCTTCGGCAAGTACGCGTATCGCCTACAAAATCAATCACAGCTTTAATTCTTTCTTCCGCCTGCTTTTTAAGTGTTGTATAATTCTCTTTTGATATGGATAAGAAGGTAGTATCTACTCTTGCCTGATTGAATATTAGTTTAGGTAAACCTGTTTGTGGAATATAGTCTATAATCCCCAGTTTATGTAAGTTCTCTAATGTCTTTTTCACATAAGCGGCATCAGCTTTGATAGCCTGAGCGATTTTAAATTCATTAATTATTTTATACTCATCAAACAAACCCGCATAGTTTCTAAGCAAGGCTTTTATAGAGGCATCTAAAGAAGGGTTTTGTACTTGAAAATTATATAATTCCTCTTTGCTTATCGTTATGTGAAGTTTTGCAGGCTGATATAAAGCATCTGTATAGGAAAGATAATTTTCTTTCTCTAAAAATTTTACCGCATTATAAATAACAAGCGGAGTTATTTTATATTTAGCGCTAATCTCATCCAAATTAAAAAGTACACTAAGCCCCTCCCCTGCTCCAACAGCAATTTGATAATAATTACAGATAGCGGTATAGGTTTGTTTTATTTGCTCTATGCTTGGAAAAGACTGCTCCAATTGTTCCTGCAAATGAAGTATATCCGATTGATGATAAAGTGTAAGTTCGTACGCGACATTACCATCTCTTCCTGCACGGCCCGCTTCCTGAAACCAGGCTTCCAAACTATCAGGCAAATCGAGGTGCGCTACAAAACGCACATCAGGCTTATCTATTCCCATACCAAAGGCGTTGGTACTTACCATAATTCGTTTACGGTTATTAATCCAATCGCTCTGTTTTTTTATCCGCTCGGGTGGTTCTAATCCGCCATGATAAAAATCACTCTTAATATTATTGGCATTCAAATAATCTGAAATCTCTTTTGTTTTGCGTCTGTTACGTATAAACACAATACCTGTTCCTGTTATTTTGTTGCAAAAACTTAAAAGTGTCTGTAATTTGTTTTCCTCTTTTTTTATTTGATAATGTATATTCTTTCTGGCAAAAGAAGTTTTAAACGTAACAGGTTTTTTAAGCTCCAGTTGTTTGCAAATATCTTCTCTTGTTATTTGTGTAGCGGTTGCCGTTACTGCCAGTATGGGCGCATCGGGCTTCAGCTCTCTTATTTTTTTAATGGACAAATAAGCAGGTCTGAAATCATATCCCCATTGCGAAATACAATGCGCTTCATCTACCGCGATTAAATTAATTTTTAATGCGGGTAGTTTTCTCAGGAATAATTGTGTTTGTATTCTTTCGGGAGAGATGTAAAGAAATTTATAGCCGCCATGTATAGCGTTTGTAATGGTAATATCTATCTCCCTGAAATTCATGGCGGAAGTAATAGCGATTGCCTTTATGCCTTTTTTTTGAAGTTGCTCAACCTGGTCTTGCATTAAAGAAATAAGCGGGGAAATAACAACGCACATACCCTCCATAGCTATGGCAGGCACCTGATAACATATTGACTTACCACCACCTGTTGGCAATAAGGCAAGCGTATCATTGCCCTTTAAAACAGATTGAATAATGTCTTCCTGTAAAGGGCGAAAAGTAGTATGCCCCCAGTATGTTTTGAGTATTCCGTATATATCCACTTAGTATTTGTCTCTCCGTACAAACTTTTTGCCCATGCCAAAGTAAAATCCAAAACCGAAATTAATAATACCTGTGGAGCTATTTGTTTTTAGTCCTGTAATGCTGGTAAGGTCTTGCAGTGCAATGTTAGCGGGATTAAAAACAGTAGGCATATAATTATAGGATAGAAAAATACCGATAGAAAATGTTTCTTCTACAGCTAAGTTTAAGCTATACTCAGGTTCTATTAAAACAGAAGTAAATGTTTTATTGAGATTAGTTTCGTTTTTTGGGTTTGTAACATCGGTAAAAAAAGATGAGTTATACCCCATATTTAAAGCAAAGCTTGAAAATATGTTTTCGGTATGAAATTTATTATAGCCCACTTTTATATACCCGGTGTAAAGCTGCATTTTGGTATTCAAATCAAGTCCGGTATTTGGGTCGGGTATAGCGTTTAACCCCAGCAAACCCGATTTAAATCCAAGACCTGCAAAAAAATTAGTTGATAATCTTAAGTTAAAAGAAAGATTCATCTCGTAAATACCTCTAAACTTCTCACGCAATACGGCATTTGAAACAGGCGCAGGTAGTGTAGTTGAGAATCTTACCGAGAATAAAGATTCTTTAAAATCAGTATGCACACGTTTCTTTTCCTGATACTCATCATAATCTTCCACATCCTGGGCTTTGCCAATATATAGTAGCAACAAGAAAAAAATTGTGTAAAGAAAGTGCCGCATCTTAATCCTAATTATAGCACTACTATTATCTAAAGATTTTTAATTACTGAATGCACCGCCTCTTGATCGGTTTTTTGCCCGGTCTTTCTTCTGTCTTTTCAGAAACTTTTCATTACCCGCTTTTTTAGGAGATACGATTCTTCTAAACAAGCCTCTTTGTTCGCGGTCTTGAACTTTACCCGGTTTTGTTTTTCTTAAAGAAGCGTTTCTGGTTTCATGACCGCCACCACCACTTCTATGAAATAATTTATGAAAGAAACCACCACCACCGCTTGCGCGATTACTGGCAAAAGCGTCGGCATTCCCCGCGCTTCGGTTGCGTTTAAACAATCCTCCGCTTCGTCTTTTAGAAACTCCGCTTGTTTGATTACTGCTTTCTTTCTTGCGCCCGCCACTGGTATTCTCGTGATAATTACCCTGAGAAAAACTTATACGCGGCAGCAACAAAAATAATCCTACTAAAAATATAAGTGATGTTAATCCTTTTCTCATACAGACTTACAATAGTAAAAACATTTAGCGTGAAATACAACACTTGTTGTATTAAATTATTTTTAATTTTAAACATTGTGGCTTAACATTGCCTTAACATTAAATTAATAACGCCTCCAAAAACTACATGTCTAAGCTCTATATAGTACCTACACCCATTGGAAACCTTGAAGATATTACACTTCGGGCGATACGCGTTCTGAAAGAATGCGACCTTATTTTAGCCGAAGATACCCGAAATACGGTTCATTTATTAAGGCATTTACAAATCGACAAACCCTTAAAATCGTACCACCAACACAACGAGCATAAAATTCTGGACGAATTAATTAGCCTTATTCAACAGGGGAAAAACATCGCTTTGGTAAGTGATGCCGGAACTCCTGCCATTAGCGACCCGGGATTTTTATTGGTAAGAGCCTGTATTGAAGCTGATATACCCGTAGAAACATTGCCCGGCGCTACCGCCTTTGTACCTGCTTTGGTAAATAGTGGTTTTCCCTGCGAGAGTTTTGTATTTATTGGTTTTCTTCCGGTAAAAAAAGGGCGCTCAACCAAAATAAAATCTTTGCAGGAAGAAACTAAAACTATTATTCTATACGAATCACCTTACCGTTTGGTAAAAACATTAGAAGAACTTAAAAACAGTTTTGGTACGGAAAGAAAAGCCTCGGTATCGCGTGAATTGACGAAGTTATTTGAAGAAACCAAACGCGGAACATTTCAGGAATTAATTAATTACTTTTCACTAAAAACAGTAAAAGGAGAAATTGTAATTGTAGTAGAAGGATTAAATCATAAACAGCCGAGCAAAGCGAATTGCGAAGCACTCAGCGAAACAAGAAGAAAATAAAAACGATGAGCTAATACATGAGTGCAAATAAAAAAACAACTACAAACGAATAACACCATGGAACAGGAACAGGAAAAGAAGCAGAAGCATAATATAGGCGCGCCTCCCGGAGAGCTTTATTATATTGGCAAAGAGCGTAGCGAGCGTGTAAAAATTACATTAATACAATATAACGATTGCACCTTTTTTGAGAATGATTATTACGATTTATCTGAATGTCTTGCCAACATAAAACCTAATTTAATTAAATGGATAAACGTTGAAGGAATACACAAATTAGAATTGATTGAATGTATTGGTAAACATTATAACATACACCCGCTAACGCTCGAAGACATAGTACATACCGAGTCCCGCCCTAAATTTGAAGATTACGACCACTATGTTATCAGCATCATGAAAATGCTTTATCAGGATGATATTATCCATAGCGAGCATTTAAGCATTTTGCTTTTTAAGGATACCGTTATTTCTTTTCAAGAACCCGGTGGAGGCGATGCTTTTGATATTGTACGGAAACGAATCAGACAGGATAAAGGACGTGTACGAAAAATGCAATGCGATTATTTGGCTTATGCCCTGATGGATGCTGTGGTAGATTGTTACTTTAAAATACTGGAAAAATTTGGCGAACATATTGAAGAATTGGATGATGAAATTACTGACTCGCCACAAAGAGAAGCTCTCATCAAGTTGCATGATTTAAAAAGAGAGATGAACTTTTTGCGTCGAAAAATGTGGCCTGTCAGAGAGCTTGTTAATAGTATGGTGCGCAGCGAAACCGATTTAATACACGAAACTAATGATGCTTACCTGCGTGATTTGCAAGACCATGTGAACCGTGTGTTAGACTCTATTGAGGGCGATCGAGAAATGCTATCCAGTATTATGGATATATACCTGAGCAGCAACTCTAACAAACTAAATGAAGCCATGAAAGCCTTAACCGTTATCTCATCTATATTTATACCGGTAACGTTTATTGTTGGGGTATATGGCATGAACTTTAAATATATGCCCGAAATTAACAGTCCTTACGCGTATTATATTGTATGGGGCATTATGCTATTCGTTATGGCAGGCATGGCACTCTTTTTTAAACGAAAGCATTGGTGGTAAAACCAATTACTTCCTTATTACTTTAAACTCAAGTCTTCTGTTTTCCGCATGCTCTTCTTCGGTACAATCAACACCGTTGGCGCATTTGTTTACCAACTTGGTTTCTCCATAACCTATTCCGGTAATACGGTTTGCGCTTACTCCCTGAGATATAATATAATCCGCGGCCGCTTTGGCTCTTTTTTTAGAAAGAGCTAAGTTATATTCATCAGACCCTTTAGAATCCGAGTGCGAACTCAGTTCAATCGTAATATCCGGTACATTCTCCATCACATTCGCCACCTCGTCTAAAACCTTCTTTGCTTCGGGTAATAATGCAGCGTCATTGGATGTAAAATATACCTTCTCTCTAATTACCAGCTCACTCTTTTCATCTTTGCCTGCTCTGGATGGGTTAATTACATTCAGCCATGGGTCGTCATAAAACAGTGTAGCAAGTCCGTTTTGATCAGATGAGATAATCTCAAAGTAAAAAATTCCTTTTCCGCCATTTAGAATTTCTTTTATAATTTTTCCTTTAGCATCTGCCAGCACAATTTTTTCTCCGGCTTTAAGCTGCGCGTCTTTTTCATCTATATTAAACACATAAAAGGCATCGTTAACTAACGACTGGAATTGAAATTTTCCCTGCGCATCTGTAATAACTGATGCCAAAATATTGCCAAACTCATCTACATATTTCAATGTAAGGTTTGCTATGGGTTGTTGGTTGGTAGCAGATGTTTTAAGTATTTGCCCCTGTATATCCATTTTTAACTCGGCGTCATCTACAATCATTTCTGTAATCAATTTTTCATCGGCAGGCAAAAACCTGAAATTAAATTTTCCTTTGCTATCCGTAAGCGATGTTTTTATTTCCTTTCCTGCATTATTGGTAATTGCAATTTCCCCTCCCGCTAGGTTATATTTAGCGTTTACGTCTCCTACTTCAATGCTTATGTTGTTGCCATCTTTTTCATTTTCAATAAACACAAACCCTCCAAGCGCGTTTGTAGTGGTAGTACCAACCTGTTCTTTATTGGCATTAAGTAAAGATACGGTTGCGCCAACTACCGGTTTTTGATTTTTACCTGTGGTAACAACCTTTCCCGCAATCTTTTTTTGTTTTTTGTATTCAGCACGCATGGTGGCGTGTTGTAGTTTGATGGCATCTTGTTTTTCTTTTTCAGCTTTTTCTTTTGCTTGTTTATCGGCAAGCTGTTTGGCTGCTTCTTTCGCAGCGACTTCTTTAGCCAATTCATCTTCTTTAAAAATACCACTGGCAAATTCTTTCAAATAATCGGCATCTTCTTTAAACCTATTGTCCGCCCTGTCGTAATACCATTTGGTAAATGGATGCCTGAAACGAACAGTATCAATTGCGGTTTCGGTTTTATCAATAAAAAGCACCAGTTGACTAACTGTAGGAAAGGAATTCTTTTTCTTGGGTGGAATATCAGCGTTAAACAGCATATTGCTGGTTACCAATCCTGCTTTAGAAAACACAATGCGGTAATTAGGTCCAAATTTTAGTTCCGCTTTAGCGGCGCCTCTTTTGTCGGTTTTTATTTTCTGAACCTCTTTATCATTGGAATAAATAGTTATATCAGCCCCTTCAACCGAAGTTTTCTCGTGGTGTGTGCGCACATCAAAACGTATATCAATAAAGCCTTCTTCGTCTTGTGCAAAACAGGTTTGAGAAGTAAACCCTAAAACCAAACAGATAAAAAGCGAAAGAAATGAGTCAAAAGATTTTAATGGCATACCGTTTTGTTAATTTATCGGTAAATATAAGAGGTAATATATCTAAAAAGCAAAATTAAATCTCGATGATTAAAAAAGCGCCCGTTTGTATGAGTTACACCACATTTACATATCTTTGTTTTAATTCAAAAGCTAGCAGATGAGTAGGCAGTTATCAATTATCAGTTATCATTTCTTGCTGTTAATTGTTTATTGTTCACTGCTTATTGTTCCTTGTAAAGCTCAAACCTATGTGCCTATTCCCGACCCAAATTTTGCGGCTTATTTAAAATCCATTGTGCCTTATGCCATGAGCAACGGGCAATTAAATACAAGCAGCCCTGCCGTTACTACCCTTACCAACATGACGGTTAATAATAAAAACATTACCAACCTAACAGGTATACAATATTTTACTTCGCTTACCTGGCTTAGTTGCTATGGTAATCAATTAACAAGCCTGCCTGTGTTACCTCCGCTACTTACACATTTGTGGTGCGGTAATAATGCGTTAACAAACTTAGATGGTTTGCCAAGTACACTTAACTATTTACAGTGTAGTTATAATAAACTAAGCATATTGCCAGAGTTGCCCGATTCTCTTATTTATTTAAGTTGCAGTAATAATATGCTAAGTAGCCTTCCGCCATTACCTAATTCAATAACTTCATTAGAGTGCAGTAATAATACTATTTCAAGCCTTCCAACTTTGCCCGCTTCTATTAAAAAGTTGTTGTGCGATTATAATCAGTTAACTGCCCTGCCTGCTTTGCCTAAAGGATTGAAGTATTTATTTTGTAATAACAACAAACTAAAAACACTTGATAAACTACCTGATTCGCTTACTACCTTATATTGCAGTAATAATTATTTAACGCGTATTCCTTTATTACCTAAAGGAATGCAGGTACTAACCTGCAATAAGAATAATTTAACCAGTTTGCCTACCCTACCCGATTCTATACAGGTTTTATATTGTGTAGGTAATAATATATCTGATTTACCGCGCTTTCCTACAAACATGGCTTTTATAGATGTGTCGGGTAATCCTTTCAAATGTCTGCCTAATTATGTTAAGGCGTTGGGTAATGATACCCTAAACTATCCTAAATGCGAGGTGGAGATTAAAGAGTATTCTCCTATTAACAGAGAAAAAAAGTAAAACTTCTAAAAAAAAGCCCCTAATATTTCTATTAAGGGCCTTCAACTTATAGATTTAATCTACTATTCAGCGCTTATACCTTCAGGTGCTTCCGGAGTTGGCGTAACATCGGTGCCTTCTACAGCATCTTCAGCTACTTCATCTTCATGGTCAACTTTGGTTACGGCCGCAATCTCGTCGTTATTATCAATATTAATTAAACGAACGCCTTGAGTAGCTCTGCCCATAACACGCAGTGTACTTACCGCCATACGTATGGTAATGCCTTCTTTGGTAATAATCATTAAGTCGTTGGCATCGGTAACTGTTTTTATGGCAACTAAGTTTCCTGTCTTCTCAGTAATATTAATGGTTTTAACGCCCTTGCCTCCACGGTTGGTAATGCGGTATTCCTCAATATCACTGCGCTTGCCATAACCTTTCTCGGAAACAACCAGTACGTTTGCACTCATATCGTTAATGCAAATCATACCTATTACTTCGTTCTTGTCGCCTTCCTCATCATTCAAATCAATACCAATAACGCCCGAAGCGTTTCTACCCATTGGTCGCACTTTCTCTTCGTTAAAGCGACAAACTTTACCCAACTTGGTAGCTATCATAATCTCATTGGTACCATTTGTTAAGGCGGCTTCTAATAGCTGGTCGCCTTCACGAATGGTAATGGCATTAATACCATTGGCACGCGGGTTGGAATAAGCTTCTACTTTGGTCTTTTTAATAATACCATTCTTAGTACAAAGTATAATGTGGTTGTTATTAATAAACTCTTCGTCTTCTAATGATTTAATATTGATATAAGCTTTTACTTTATCATCAGCAGGAATGTTCAATAAGTTTTGAATAGCTCTTCCTTTAGATGTTTTATTGCCTTCGGGTATTTCATATACTTTAAGCCAGAAACAACGCCCTTGTTCGGTAAATAACAACAGATAATTATGGGTAGAAGCCATAAACATGTGCTCGATGAAATCTTCATCGCGGGTAGAAGAACCACGAGAACCACGTCCGCCACGGCGTTGAGCTTTGTATTCATCTAAAGTAGTACGTTTAATATAACCCATGTGAGAGATGGTAATAATCACACTCTCATCGGCAATCATATCTTCCATACGAATATCATCTCCGCTATACACTATCTCTGTTTTTCGGGCATCTCCGTATTTTTCTTTTATTTCAAGTAATTCGTCTTTAATAATTTTCATACGAAGCACTTCATCCGCTAAAATGTTTTTAAGGAAATCAATATGCTTCATCAATTCTGCATACTCTTCTCTTAACTTACCAATTTCAAGTCCGGTAAGGGCGCGTAAACGCATATCCAGTATAGCACGAGACTGTACTTCGGATAAACTAAATTTACTCATCAATTCTTCGCGAGCAATATCAGGGCTTTCGCTTTCGCGAATGATTTTAATTACCGCATCAATGTTATTAATAGCAATAATTAAACCTTCTAAAATATGCGCACGTTTTTCTGCCTGAGCTAAATCGTATTTGGTACGGCGTACAACTACTTCATGCCTGAATTCAACAAAATGATGAATTTGATCTTTCAGATTTAACATCATTGGACGACCACCCACCAAAGCAATGTTATTAACTGAAAATGAGGTTTGTAGAGGGGAATACTTATATAAATTATTTAAGACTACATTAGATATCGCATCACGTTTTAAATCATAAACAATGCGCATACCATCACGGTCACTTTCATCACGAATACCTGATATACCTTCTATTTTCTTTTCTTCACATAATTCCCACTGACGTTTAATCATTTCAGCCTTGTTTAGCTGATACGGGATTTCGTTTACCACAATGCGTTCGCGGTCTTTGGTTGTTTCTATCACCGCTTTGGCACGCAATACAATACGCCCGCGACCTGTTTCAAGCGCATCTTTAACACCCTGATAACCATAAATAATACCACCGGTAGGAAAATCAGGTGCTTTTACAAAAGCCATCAGCCCTTTTACATCTATATTCTTATCATCAATATACGCGCAGCAGGCATCAATAATCTCTGACAGGTTATGAGGAGCCATATTGGTAGCCATACCCACCGCAATACCCGAAGCACCGTTAACCAACAGGTTAGGTATTTTAGAAGGAAGAACAGTTGGCTCGGTTAAAGAGTCGTCAAAGTTAGGACGGAAATCAACGGTATCTTTCTCAATATCATTAAGCATTTCTTCGGCTATCTTGCGAAGACGAGCCTCGGTATAACGCATCGCAGCAGGTGGGTCTCCATCTACCGAACCGTAGTTACCCTGCCCATCCACCAAGGGATAGCGCAAACTCCAGTCTTGTGCCATACGCACCATGGTATCATAAACAGAAGAATCTCCATGCGGGTGGTATTTACCTAACACCTCACCCACAATACGCGCCGATTTTTTATAAGGACGGTTGTGCATAACCCCCAACTCCAGCATACCATACAATACACGGCGATGTACAGGCTTTAAACCATCTCTTACATCGGGCAAAGCACGCGATACAATAACCGACATCGAATAATCGATGTAGGCTGTTTTCATTTCATCTTCAATGTTAATAGGGATAATCTTTTCTCCGTCTGCCATAGTTAAAAATTTGTTTTAATAGGGGAGTGAAGATACTAATAAATAAAGGAAAATACTTACATATTTATCAACATTTAACGCATTGTTTTTAATGTCTTTTTGGGATAAAAAGAAAAGGTGAGTTATTTAACGTGAGGTCTTTTGCTTGGACTGCGGTGGTTATGAAAACAAGCCAATATTTTTATGGTTTGTTTTGTTTCATCAACAATAAAATAAAGGCTGTACGGAAATTTTTTAATTTTTAGTGCACGGATATTTTTATACAACACTTTGTAAAAAGGGGTTCAGAGCAATGGTATTGTACGTGTGGTTTAATAAATTTATAAAATGTTTAGGTGCGTTGCTGCTGTATACAGCATAGTAATCAATGGCATTTTCAATTTCTTTTTGAGCACGCGGCGAAACAATAATTTTATACGCCATATTTTTTTTGAAGCTGTTTTATAGAATTGTTCCCTGAAAGATATTTTTTTTCATCTTCTTGCAAACGTTCATCTAAAACAGTTTTCATATCGGTGGTAAGTTCAAAATCTTCCTCATCTTCTTCTACAATAATGGTAATGGCTTTCGATTTAAAAGTTGTTTTAATAGCTTTTAATATATCTGCACTTAACTCTTGTGCCGAATTAAAATGATAGGTTGTGTACATAGCAGTTAGTTTAATACAAAGATACATAAAAAAATAATTCTGCTTTTTATCTTTGTTAAGCTCTATGCAAACCGCTTGAATATGCTAAGGTAATCCTGTTGGCATTAAGGCGTTCCGGTAGTTTACCACTGGCGGTGTTAGAAGGGAATGTTTTCCTGTTTCGAAGGACGTCCTTCCTATTAGGAGGGAACACCTCACTGTTAAAGGACGCAATGTTTTAGTATACTTGAGGGGAAATGAAGATGAAACACACCCTATTACTTTTATTGTTTAGTTATGCTGCGTGTGGGCAGACAAAGCCTTTATCAATATTGGAACTATTGGAGCACAAGCAACAGTATACCGGGAAAACTATTACTGTAAAAGGATACTATTATGATGAATTTGAGAATAGAGCAATTTATTATAAAAAGAAATCACCTATAGCTAAATCCATTTGGCTTGATTCTTTTGATAAGAAAATTATTTTCCAAAACGCAAAAGGAAAACAAATAGACCAATCAGAATTAAATAGAAAAGTTGTTTATGTTACTGGTCTATTTAAATATTCATCGGACACTATTGCTGGCAGAATATATGGTGTAGGACATATGGGTGGATGGAAAGGAGAACTTGTTAATATAAGTTCTATAATAGAAAAATGATGTAATGTTGCGTCAGCTATTGCAGATTGTCATGTTTAAACACATTTTGTCAGTATGGCAACAAAACGGGAATTCAATCGTTCATTCACTCAAAAATTGTATTAACAGAGGCATCGGAGATACTGAAAAATAAGGGAATAAGCCCAATACTTATCAACATTTCTCTTGTTGAAAAATACTACGAAAATACGCCATATTGCCCGTTTTGAAGATTACTTTTGAAATTGGCATAAAATCTGTAACTTAGCACTAACTAATAATAAATTTATGGAAGCAAAATTTTCGCCCCGTGTAAAAGAAGTGATTAATCACAGCAGGGAAGAAGCACTACGATTGGGGCACGACTATATAGGCTTAGAGCATTTAATGCTGGGCATGATTAGAGAAGGAGACGGACTTGGTTTAAAGTTACTTAAAGGTATGAACGTAAATATGTCCGAACTGCGTAAGAATATAGAGCAATCTATATCGGTTCCTACCCGCAAGGTAAATAACTTAGCTAACATCCCTTTGCTTAAACAGGCAGAACGCGCGTTGAAGCTTACTTATTTAGAAGCTAAAATATTTAAAGCGTCTGAAATTGGTACGGAACATTTGTTGCTATGTATATTAAAGGACAATGATAATGTAGCTACCAAAGCATTATTGAAATTTGGTGTGGATTATGATGCCTGCAAAGCGGAATTAGATGAATACTTGAAGAACCCTACCACTATGGAAGGACCAACTCCATCTGACGATGATGATGATGCGGATGCGGCAGGAATAAGTGGTGCGGGAGGAGGAACTCAAAAGAAACCCGGAGAAAGCAAAAGCAAAACGCCTGTGTTGGATAATTTCGGAAGAGATTTAACCAAGATGGCTGAAGACGGTAAGCTTGACCCAATTGTTGGACGTGAAAAAGAAATAGAGCGAGTATCGCAAATATTATCCCGTCGTAAAAAGAACAACCCCATATTAATTGGTGAACCCGGTGTAGGTAAGTCTGCTATTGCAGAAGGATTGGCTTTGCGTATTGTTCAACGTAAAGTATCCCGTGTGTTGTTTAATAAACGGGTAGTTACGTTAGATTTAGCTTCTTTGGTTGCCGGTACTAAATACCGCGGGCAATTTGAAGAGCGTATGAAAGCGGTAATGAACGAGCTTGAAAAATCGCCTGATGTTATATTGTTTATTGATGAGATACACACTATAATAGGTGCAGGTGGCGCAAGCGGTAGTTTAGATGCCAGCAATATGTTTAAACCTGCATTAGCTCGCGGCGAGATACAATGTATTGGTGCCACTACGTTAGATGAGTATCGTCAGTATATAGAAAAGGACGGGGCTTTAGAGCGTCGTTTCCAAAAGGTATTGATAGAGCCTGCTACTATTGATGAGACTATACAAATTCTTCAAAACATTAAACCTAAATACGAAGAACATCATAACGTAACCTATACGCCTGAGGCTATTAAAGCCTGTGTATTGTTAACGCAGCGTTATATTACCGACAGGCATTTACCCGATAAAGCTATTGATGCGTTGGATGAAGCCGGTTCTCGTGTGCATATAACCAATATCAACGTTCCCAAAAATGTATTGGAAATTGAACAGAAGATTGAAGATATAAAAGACCAGAAGAATCAGGTTGTTCGTAATCAGAAGTACGAAGAAGCAGCTAAACTGCGTGATGTAGAAAAGCAATTGTTAGCTCAGTTAGATGCGGCTAAAAAAGCATGGGAAGAAGAAACTAAAAACAACAAAGTAACTGTAACCGAAGATAATGTTGCCGAAGTTGTGGCTATGATGACAGGTGTTCCCGTACAACGTGTTTCTCAGAATGAGAACGCTAAGCTGGTTAATATGGGGACAGAGCTTAAAGGTAAAGTTATCGGGCAGGACGAAGCTGTTGCTAAAGTGGTAAAAGCCATTCAGCGTAACCGAGCCGGATTAAAAGACCCTAACAAACCAATTGGCTCTTTTATTTTCTTAGGTCCTACGGGTGTTGGTAAAACACAATTAGCTAAAATACTTTCTAAATACTTATTTGATAATGATGATGCTTTGATACGCATTGACATGAGCGAGTATATGGAGAAGTTTGCCGTAACCCGCTTAATTGGAGCCCCTCCGGGATACGTAGGGTATGAAGAAGGCGGACAGTTAACAGAAAAAGTTCGTCGTCGCCCTTATGCGGTGGTGTTGTTGGATGAAATTGAAAAAGCACACCCCGATGTATTTAATATGTTGTTGCAGGTACTTGATGATGGTTTGTTAACCGATAGTCTTGGTCGTAAGATAGATTTTAAGAACACCATCATTATTATGACCTCTAACATTGGTGCCCGTCAGTTAAAAGATTTTGGACAAGGCGTTGGTTTTGGTACACAAGCTAAAGCTGATAGTGTAGAAGATCATACCAAAGGTGTAATTGAAAATGCGTTGAAAAAAGCCTTTGCACCTGAGTTCTTAAACCGTATTGATGATGTGGTTATATTTAATCCGCTTGATAAAGACGGTATCCATAAAATTATTGATATTGAATTAAAGAGCCTTTACGGACGTATCAACAACCTTGGTTATCAGGTTAAATTAACCGATGCGGCTAAAGATTATATCGAAGAGAAAGGTTATGACCCACAATATGGTGCCCGTCCGCTTAAGCGCGCTATACAAAAATATGTGGAAGACCCATTGGCAGAAGAAATGATTAAGAACCCTATTTCTGAAGGAGATATTATCGAGATTGATTTCGATAAAACTAAAAAAGAGATAGTGGTTAACATTAGCAAACCCAAAGAGGTGAAAACCAAAAAGAAGAAAGACGAACCTAAAGATGAACAATAAAACATCTTTAAAAGATAAGAAATCCGGGAAGCAATTCTCGGATTTTTATTTACTGCTATTTACGTTTTTAATTAGTTATTCTTTTTTCGCACAAGAAACCTCTCTCTTTTGTTTATCAAACAAAGTAATAAAAACGCCAAGCACTTTATTGAAATCTTCTTCTTCAGAGAAAAAAAGTATTAATGAAATACATTTTCCTGCAGTATTATTTAAAAAGAATAGTATAGAATTAGTAGATTCTGTTTTTAGTAGCTATGATAACTTAGGTAAAGAAATTTATTCATCTTGTATTGAAGGAGTAAGAGAGATATATCAAACCTTAAATGATAACCCTGCTATCATAATTGAAATTTCTGCTCATTGCTCTTCTGATGAGAAAAATCCTAATGAGTTATCTCTTTTCCGTGGAGAAACAATAAGGCAAATGTTTATGATAAAGGGAATTAATAAAGAGAGGTTAGTAGTAAAGGCAAATGGAATAACTAAATTGAAAGTTAGTAACGAACAAATTTCCAATGCCAAAACAAAAGAAGAGAAAGATGCTTTTCATACCTTAAATAGAAGAGTAGTATTTAAAATATTAAGTTGGGATTATAAACAGAAGTAATCGTGAAAGACAAATTAAAACTAATAGAATGCCCCCGTGATGCCATGCAGGGCATTAAAGAATTTATTCCTACAGAAACAAAAACAGCTTATATCAACACCCTTCTTAAAGTAGGCTTTGATACGCTTGATTTCGGGAGCTTTGTTTCGCCTAAAGCCATACCCCAGTTGCAGGATACCGCAAAGGTTTTAGAGGGATTGGACTTATCAACTACCAAAACAAAACTACTGGCTATTATTGCCAATACACGTGGGGCGCAAGATGCCTGTGCTTTTGGTGAGATAAGTTATGTGGGTTTCCCTTTCTCTATTTCAGAAACCTTTCAGCAGCGAAATACCAATTCAAGTATAGAGCAGTCATTAAAAACGGTTGAAGAAATTCAGAACCTGTGTGCCAAGCATAACAAGCAACTGGTGGTGTATCTTTCTATGGCATTTGGCAACCCTTATGGTGATGTTTGGAACAGCGATATATGTATTAACTGGGCTAAGAAACTGCACAGTATGGGTATTCGTATTATAGCACCGAGTGATACCATTGGTAGCTCAACCCCCGAAACTATTAAATACCTGTTTACGCATTTAATACCCGAGTTTACTGATGTTGAATTTGGTGCGCACTTGCATTCAACCCCCGAAAAGATTATTGAAAAAATTGAAGCTGCATATGCAAGCGGTTGCCGTAGGTTTGATAGTGCGGTATTGGGTTTTGGCGGTTGTCCTATGGCAGCCGATAGCCTTACCGGTAATATTGCTACCGAAGTAATGGTAAACTACTTTACATCTAAAAATATAGCCACCGGCTTAAACGTAGATTTACTAAACGGAGATGTGATGCAGCAAAGTACTACACTGTTTAACAGGTATCATTAGTATCATAAAAAAAGCCCTACATTTCTGTAAGGCTTTTTATAATTTGTTTAAGATTATATTACTTAGCTAAAGATAGGATAAGGTTTCCTCCGCCATTAGGTTGAGGGGCTTCAATAGTTAATTTATTTTCAGTTAGTTCAACTACTTTATTTACATCAGATTTTCCACCTTCAGTTAAAGTAAGTTCGGTTCCGCCATCATTAAGTGTCCATGTGCCTGCACCTACTTGCCCACCAAGGTTGTAGTTATAAGAACCGTCTTCTTTATAGTTAAAAGAAGAAGAGGCTTTCATACTTTCTACTTGTTTTTTTAAGGCTTCTTCATATTGTGCTTTCAAAGAATCAGGCATGTTGGGAGGCATAGGGGCGGACATATCCGCTATTTTCCAATCTCCTACAACAAGTTTAGACTTTTTAGCTCCTCCGCAAGCAACAAGCAATACAGCAACAAGGGCTATTACAGATAGTTTTTTCATAAGGTTCTCTTATTTCTTCTTAGCGTAACGTGTACGGAATTTATCTACACGTCCTGCGGTGTCAACCAACATGTGTTTGCCGGTATAAAACGGGTGAGACATATTAGAAATCTCTAATTTAACCAATGGGTATTCGTTACCGTCTTCCCATTTGATAGTATCTTTAGTTTCAGTGCAAGAGCGTGTTAAGAATGTATGTTCGTTACTCATGTCTTTAAAAACACATAATCTGTAACCTGCCGGATGAATATCTTTTTTCATGATTCTTTATTTATTTTACTTGTTGTGTCATGCCGTTCGCCTATTGGCTCGGGTCATTTTTAAAATTAAGGGTGCAAATATACTGCTTTTTTGTATAATTCAAAATTAATGCGGTAAATTGAGTTAAACTATCTAATAAACAACAAAAATATAATTCTAAATTAATTTGTTAGGTTAGTATAACTTTTATACATTCGCAGTCGTAAATGAACAAGTCTCTAAGCGAAGTACACCATAGTGTTGATACAAGCGCGATTAAATCTCCTATAAAGCGGTTCTTAGCCTTTTTAGGACCCGCCTACCTTATTAGCGTTGGCTATATGGACCCGGGCAACTGGGCAACTGATATTGCCGGCGGAAGTAAATTTGGTTATTCCCTATTATGGGTACTGGTGGTATCTAATCTTATTGCGCTATTGCTACAAAGCTTTTCGGCACGGTTGGGTATTGTTACGGGTAAAGACCTGGCACAGGCATCACGCGATATGTACCCGCCATTAATTAATGTTTGCTTATATATTTTTGCTGAGATAGCCATTGCCGCCTGCGATTTAGCCGAAGTGCTGGGTATGGCAATAGGCTTAGGCTTGTTGTTTCATTTTCCGCTATGGCTGGGCATTTCCATTACTATTGTAGATACGCTGTTGCTGTTGTTCTTACTTAAAATAGGCATACGAAAAGTAGAAGCTTTTATTATAGCGCTTATTTGTATCATAGGCTTTTCGTTTTTAATAGAGCTGTTCTTTGCCAAGCCTGATGTAAGACAAATAGCAGGGGGATTGATTCCCTATTTCAAATCGAATGATGCCGTTTATGTAGCGCTCGCCATATTGGGCGCTACCATTATGCCGCACAACTTATACCTGCATAGCTCGTTGGTGCAAACACGCAAGTTTAACCGCACGCCTGTGGGTATTAAAAAAGCCATTCGGTTTAATCTGATAGATTCCGCGGTTGCGCTGAACTTAGCGTTGTTTGTAAACGCGTCTATCTTAATTCTTTCGGCTTCTACGTTTTTTGGTCATGGGTTGTTTGGCGTTAGTCAGATTGAAGATGCTTATAAATTTCTTCAACCGCTTTTAGGAAGTTCTTTAGCTCCTATATTGTTTGCTGTTGCTTTAATTGCATCGGGACAAAGCAGTACCATTACAGGCACGCTTGCCGGACAAATTATTATGGAGGGACATATACAACTCCGTATTCAACCTTGGTTACGAAGAATAATTACCCGTATGCTGGCTATTATTCCCGCGTTGCTAACTGTATTAATAATGGGCGAAGGAGCCACAGGCAAGCTATTGGTATTGTCTCAGTTTATACTTAGTCTGCAATTACCTTTTGCCATTATACCGCTTATTTATTTTGCGGGAAACAAAAAGATGATGGGAGATTTTGCCGCTAAGCAAGTTTATAAAATCTTAGCCTGGGTTGCCACCATCCTTATAACCGGGTTGAATTTTTACTTTGTATTTATACAAACGAATGAGTGGGTGCATGATGATGGTATTTCTTTTATAATGAAGTTTATCATCTCAATGGCTTGCATACTGGTGTTGGCGGTGCTTTTGTTTATTATTGTGTATCCTATTTTAAAGAAAAGCAAGAGGCAAAAACAGTTTACGTTGCATCAGGAACACGCGCTTACTTTGCATCATGTGAAAGCACCTAAACACATTTTTATTTCTTTAGATTTTTCTTCGGCAGATAGTAAGGCGCTGAACTACGCGCTTACTTTGGGAGGAACAGGCGCGGATTATAAACTCCTTCATATTGTTGAAACACCCGGGGCTATTATTTACGGGGAAGAAACCGAAGATTATGAAACCCGCAAAGACGTTGAGATAATTGAAAAGCATGTTGCTCAATTAAAAGAGCAAGGCATTAAAGCAGATTATTTAATAGGTTATGGAAATCCTAAAAAAGCCATACCTGAGTTGGTAAATACCCATAAAGCGGACATGCTGGTAATGGGAACACACGGACACAGCGGTTTGAAAGATATTTTATTTGGCACAACGGTAGAAGATGTAAGGCATAGTATTTCTGTACCTTTAGTTATTGTTTAAAACCCAGTTGCGGATTATCTGTTCTCCGTATTCAGACAGAATAGATTCAGGATGGAATTGCACTCCTTTTACTTTATAGGTTTTGTGTTTTATTGCCATGATATTTCCTTCTTCATCGGTAGCCGTTATTTCAAAGCAATTGGGTAAGTCTTGTTGATCTATTACCCAAGAGTGGTAGCGCCCTGCTTTAAATGCTATTGGGCAATCTTTAAATAAACTATCATCGCTATCTACTTTAATAGGTGTTGCCAAACCATGATATACTTTATCTAAGTTCCTCAATTTAGCTCCAAAAGCCTCTCCTATTGCTTGCATACCTAAGCAAATACCTAATATATTTTTAGAAGGGGCGTATTTTTTAATTACTTCTGTTAGTATGCCTGCTTCTTGAGGCAAACCGGGTCCGGGAGATAAAAGAATCTTATCGTACTCATTAATCTTCTGCAATTCTATCTTATCATTTTTAAAAACATCAATTTCAGAATCACAAACCTTTTCGAGTAAATGAACTAAGTTGTATGTAAAGCTGTCGTAATTATCAAACACTACTATTTTCATACGTTTACAAGTAACTGAGCGACCATTTTTGTTTGTTGTTTATTTTATACTCATCAAATTTTTTGCATAGATACAAATTACAGATTGTATAAAAAACTACCTGTTTTTTTGCTTGAGTTGTTGGGTGGAGCAAACAATTAGCTGCACAACAAAGCCTCTTAATTTCTTAAGAGGCTTTGTTTTATGTTTGGAATGACAGAGAAACTATTGCATGGGTGGCGGAGGTGGCGGCATTGCACCAAACAAAGCGGCTAATTCCGCTTCGGCACCGGCGGCGGCCCAACCTGCCATACCTTGTTTCCAAATAAGGCTTTGTGCAGTAAACTGTCCGCTTTGCGCCATTGCCTGCAATTGAGGTAAACTAAAAGGACCTGTTTGCGCGCCATTAACCGCTACAAAATATTGTGATAAAGGAGGTGGCGGTGGAGGTGTGTTCATACCTGTTTGCGGGTTGAACTGCTGGTTTTGGTTTTGCTGAAAAGCGTTTGCCACTTGGTTGCCCATACCCATGCCCATACCCATGCCCATGCCGGCACCCATCATACCACCCACACCTTGTCCGTTTTTAGCGACCTCATCAATGGCATTAGCTGTTTGAAATTGTGTAAAAGCTCCCATGTTGCCTATAATACCCATGCTGCTGCGTTTATCTAACGCGGCTTCTACTTCAGGTGGTAAGGATACGTTCTCGATAAGAAATTTGGTAAGGTCGAGCCCCATTTCATTAAACTCGGGCTTAATTTTATCGGTAATGGTTTTAGATACTTCATCGTATTGAGCGGCTAAATCAAGCACCGGAATTTTACTTTCGGCAACGGCATCCATACCGCGAGATACGGCTAAGTTGCGCAGTTGCTCGTTAATTTCATCTACGGTAAACTCGGCATTGGTACCCGCAATTTCTTTTAAAAATTTAGCGGCATCATTTACCTTAAACGCATAGGTACCAAAGGCACGTAAGCGCACCGGACCAAACTCGGCATCGCGCAGCATAATAGGGTTTTTAGTTCCCCATTTTTGGTTGGTAAATTGCTTGGTATTAATAAAGAATACATCCGCTTTAAACGGAGAATCAAAGCCATACTTCCAGCCTTTTAGCGTGGCAAGTATAGGCATGTTTTGCGTAGTAAGGGTGTACATACCCGGCTGAAACACATCGGCAAGTGCGCCTTCGTTTAAGAACACCGCCACCTGGCTTTCGCACACGGTGAGCTTGGCATTCATCTTTATTTCATTCTGGTAGCGCGGAAATTTCCACATGATGGTATCGGTGGTGTTGTCTGTCCACTCAATAATATCTATAAATTCATTCCTTAGTTTGTCGAATAATCCCATGGTGTGTGTATTAAAATGTTAATCAAAGATATAAAGAAATTAATTAGCTCATCGTTTTTGTTGTTAACGGTTTCGCTGAATAATTTACATCATTTCTGAATCTGTAATTTTAAATCTATTTGCATTTCCGATTGGAAAGAGGCTTTATCAAATACTTCTATTTTTTTGCTAAGCAGTTTGAAATTGAATAGCTCTACTACCAGTGTATACTTGCCCGGAGGCAGGATAACTACATACTTACCTGTTTTAGGGTTAGGAAGGTAAGTGCCCAGTAAATCGCCGCTTTTATCATCTGTAACAGTTATCAGTACATCAGGAAAATTTATTTGAGTACCGTCTTCAGATAATACCTGTCCGTACATTAAACTAAGTTCAGGTTCTACATCGTTAAACGTTATACGGTAGTTATCAAAATCGCCAAGCCCCTCATTGCGAATAGCGGATATGTATCCGTATCTGTTTGTTTTTGATACACGGAAGTTATAATCATCAAGTGGTGTATTTACCGGGTAGCCAATATTCTTAGGGTTTTCCCAGGCATTGGTTTCTTCGTTTTTAGTGGCTTTAAAAATATCATAGCCTCCCATACTGCTATGCCCTGTGCTGCTAAAATAAAGTTCTTTTCCATCGGGCGAAATATTAGGGAAATCTTCGTTTTGAGCTGTATTTATTTCCTTGCCTAAGTTTTGGGCTATCCCCCAAGCACCGGCAGGAGTTTTACGGCAAGCGTAAATATCTGTTCCTCCCATACCCCCTACTCTATCGCTGGCAAAATAAATAACATCTCCTTCCGCGCTAATGGAGGCGGCAATTTCATCACTGTTTGGCGCGTTAATTTGTTTGTCTAACAGCACCGGCTTTGCATATTTTCCATCTACGCGTTCGGAAATATAAATGCTTCCAAGACCTTTATTATCATTTAAGTATAATAGTAGTGTATTACCATTCGCGCTAAGCCCAATTACTTCCGAGCTTGTAGTTCCTTTGGGAAATTCTAATTCCAGTTTTTTAGCCGGTTGGTACTTGCCGTCTTTTACTTCAGAAATTAAAATAACAGTTGGGTATTCTCCATTCGGTTTTTGCTCTACATCGCCCAAAGGGCGTTTAGAATTATAAATGATAAAAGATTCATCTAAGGGAATAAACGGGTAGTAGTCATTATACTCACTATTTACAGTTTTACCAAGGTTTTCAAAGGTTGCATTTAGCGGATATTTTAAACGCTCTTTGGCATTTAAACAATATTGGATTTGTAATTCGGCATCTTTTAAATTTTCTTCTTTGCCTTTGCCCTCTTTGGTAAAACGATTAAAGGCTGTTATTGCATCATCAAAGCGCAATGCGTATTGGTAAGCACGCCCTAAAAGATAATCGGCATTAGGTTCGTGTTTGGCATTGTGTGTTAGTTTTTCTAAGTATGGGATAGCTTTGGTTTTATTGCCATTGTAGTTAAGGTAACAAACCGCTAAATTATATACATACTTATCGTTTTGAGGTTCTTTTGCGTGTAGTGCCAAATAATCAGTTAAAGCATCTTCGTAGTTACCTGCAAACAGTTTATCTTCGGCAGCTTTGGGAGATACTTTGCCAACCCCTCCTTCATCTGTTTGAGCATTACCGGTAACAGGTAACAGGCAGCAGGCAGCAAGTAGCAGAATTGTACATTCTATTTTGTATTTTGTACGCAGACCTGATACATGAGACGATATACATGAAATAATTTTCGACTTATTCATCCTTATTAATTTAATTCAAAACTAATTATATTTATTTAGCTCTTTGTTTTAGTTGTTTATTAATTGTTTCGCTGCATGTTACTCATTTAATCACTTCTCTGCCAATACTGCAATAGTAGTAGCTTAGTTTCTTCATTTGTTCTAAGCTGTATAGGTTTCTTCCGTCAAAAATTACTTTATTTTTAAGTAGCCCAGATACCTGCTCAAAATCAGGCGTTCTAAACAGACTCCACTCGGTAGCAATAATTAAAGCATCCGCATTTTTAAGCGCGTCATATTGGTCGACCGCAAATTTTATTTTATCGCCTAATAACCTCTTCACATTTTCCATAGCCTCAGGGTCGTAAGCGGTAACGGTTGCTCCGGCTTTTAGCAGTTCATCAATAACATACAAAGCAGGTGCTTCGCGAGTATCATCGGTATCGGGTTTAAAGGCTAAACCCCAAAGTGCAAAATGCTTACCTTTTAAGTCATTACTAAAGTAGTTCTTAATTTTAGGAATGATGATAGTCTTTTGCTTTTCGTTTACATTCATTACCGAAGAAAGTATATTGAAATCATAACTTACTTCCGCTGCAGATTTAGCTAAAGCCTGCACATCTTTAGGGAAACAACTTCCGCCATAACCAATACCCGGAAACAGGAATCGTTTTCCAATCCTTTCGTCACTGCCAATACCCATACGAACCATATCAACATCAGCTCCCAGTTTCTCACACAGGTTAGCGATCTCATTCATAAACGTAATCTTAGTAGCTAAGAAGGCATTGGCCGCGTATTTAGTAAGTTCTGCAGATTTCTCATCCATAAAAATAATAGGATTACCCTGACGAACATAAGGCTTATACAATTCTTCCATTGTTTTACGGGCCTTTTCAGAACTCGCGCCAATTACAACTCTGTCAGGTTTCAGGAAATCATCTACGGCAAAACCTTCACGCAAAAATTCAGGGTTTGATACCACATCAAATTCTACTTTGGCATTCTTGGCAACGGCTACACGCACCTTATCGGCTGTACCAACAGGCACCGTGCTTTTATCTACAATTACTTTATAGTCTTTTATAATCTTTCCTAAATCGTTGGCTACACCAAGTATATAGCTTAAATCGGCACTGCCATCTTCGCCCGGAGGGGTTGGCAAAGCAAGAAATATAATACTTGCCTTTTCAATAGCTTGCGCAAGGTTGGTGGTAAAACTTAATCTGCCTGCTTTTATATTACGGTGAAACAAAACATCCAAATGTGGTTCGTAAATAGGCACCACACCGTCTTTCATTTTTTGTACTTTCTCTTCGTTAATATCAACACAAATAACATTGTTACCTGTTTCTGCCAGACAAGTGCCTGTTACTAAACCTACGTATCCTGTGCCTACTACTGCTATATTCATAATTAAATTAATTTGTCAATTTGACTATTAAATAATGAGTCAATTTTGTATTACTTTATTTTTTGATGTACTTACAATCTCAGTTAAAACCTTATCAATTATAGTGATTTTTTCAATAAGAGTATCACAATCAGGATAACCGCTTGATTGTTTAATAAGCTCAAGCCAATAAATGGTTTCATCAGTCTCCTTTAATGCTATTTTCATTTTATGAATAAAATCAGCTTTACTTTCTCCGTTTTGAGCTTCTCTTACATTTGCCCCTATGGATGTACCCGATTTTAATAGTTGCTTTGCTAATATGTATTTTCTTTTTTCTTCAAGTAGTTCTGTAAAGGAAATAATATCTAAAGCAAAACTAAAAGTTAAATTAACAATGATATTTTCTTTACGGCTATCCATATTGTCAAATAGACAAATTAACTAATTGACAAATTCTAACAACGAAGACGAAATATAATTCAACGTATCTTCATCTAACTCGGTGTGCATAGGTAATGATAATACGCAGGTATTCAGATGCTCTGTTATAGGAAAATTCTCAGACTTGTTCTTATCACTTTGATAAGCCTTTTGTCGGTGTACCGGAATAGGATAATAAATCATACTCGGAATGTCTTTAGCCGCCAGTTGCTCTTTTATTTTGTTCCTGTCAGCACCAACTAATTGAATGGTGTATTGATGGAAAACATGTGTAGAGTTTTTAGCACGCGCGGGTATTTTAATTTTAGGATGGTTAGCAAAAGCCTTGTCATAATAAGCAGCAGCCTTGTTACGCGCAGCAGCATATTCATCCAAGTGTTTTAGTTTTATTTTAAGAACTGCTGCTTGTATCGTATCTAAACGAGAGTTAACGCCCACCATATCGTGCACATATTGTACACTTTGCCCATGGTGTGCAATCATTTTTAGCTTTTCTGCCAACGTAGTATCATTGGTATAAATAGCGCCACCATCTCCATAGCAACCTAAATTCTTACTTGGAAAAAAAGACGTGCAACCCACTGTGCCCATAGTACCCGCCTTATGTGTAGCACCGTTACTAAAGGTATAATCCGCGCCAATTGCCTGCGCCACATCTTCTATCACAAAGAGGTTATGCTTTTGTGCCAGAGCCAAAATAGGTTCCATATCAGCACATTGCCCATATAAATGTACAGGTACAATAGCCTTGGTTTTAGGGGTAATAGCTTTTTCAATAGCTGCCACATCAATACAAAAGGTATCGGCATGCACTTCTACCAACACGGGTGTAAGACCTAATAAACCTATCACTTCGGCAGTAGCAATATAGGTATGACTTGCCGTTATAACTTCATCACCACGTTGCAAACCCAAAGCCATCATGGCTATTTGAAGGGCATCGGTACCGTTAGCGCAAGGTATAACATGCTTTACATGCAGGTATTGCTCTAAATCTGCCTGAAACTCCTTTACCGCAGGTCCGTTAATAAAAGCGGTACTGTTAATTACTTCCTGAATGGCGGCATCCACCTCTGTTTTTATTTTTTGGTACTGACCTTTAAGGTCAACCATTTGTACTTTTTTTGCTATCGCTGTACTCATAATTAACTCATCGCTATTATTTTTTTCTTTTTGTTTTAGCGAATGCTTTATATTTAGGGTAGCAAATATAGGTATTTGAAGTAGAAAAACTATTCCTTCCATTCAACAATATGCAGCCAACTATATAGAATAAACTTATTCTCAATTTTAAATTTTAACACTCCTCTAATTTAACCTATTTTCCAATTGAAAAACCCACTAATTACCTTACCTTTGTTCGCTGAAAATTAATATTAACCAACCAAATAAAAACATAAAAAAATGACATCATTAGTAGGAAAAAAAGCCCCTGTGTTTAAAGCTTCGGCTGTAATAGGTGGCGGAGAAATAGTAACGAACTTTTCGTTAGAACAATACGTTGGAAAAAAAGATGTGATATTCTTCTTTTACCCAAAAGATTTTACGTTTGTTTGCCCAACAGAGTTACACGCGTTTCAGGAGAAATTAGCTGAGTTTGAAAGCCGTAACTGCGCGGTAGTTGCTTGTAGCACCGATACCGAGCAAAGCCACTGGGGTTGGTTGCAAATGGAGAAGAAACACGGCGGCATTAAAGGTGTTACCTATCCGGTAGTAGCTGATACCACTAAAACCATTGCTACAAACTACGGCGTATTATTTGGAGACTATGAAGTGAATGAGCATGATGAATTGGTTGCTACAGGTCCAATGATTGCTTTCCGCGGATTGTTTTTAATTGATAAAAAAGGGGTTGTTCGCCACATGCTGATTAATGATTTGCCTTTGGGCAGAAACGTTGACGAAGCTATACGTATGGTAGACGCATTACAATTTAACGAAGAAAACGGTGAAGTTTGTCCTGCCAACTGGGTTAAAGGTAAAGAAGCTATGGCTGGCAGTCACGAAGGTGTAGCTAACTACTTAGCTAAACACTAATCCATTTTTCAAGTATCAGTTAACAGATATTTGTTTTTTCATTTATCGGGAGTTGTTAAACAGGTAGCATTGTGTGCTACCTGTTTAATGTTTACTGAATTCTGATAGCGGGAGCGTTTTTGTTTTTAGTATGTTTGATAAAAATTTATGGATAATAAAAACCAGGTTACCAAAAAGATTCTTGCCTATAACGCTAAACGAAACAAGAACTTCGTTCATCTTAAATATAAGGCCATAAGCGAAGGTCCGCATAGGTTTTTTAGAGGAACCAACCATCTTTTTGTAGAACATCTTGCTAAAGAATCTGTTTTAAAAGGGGTGCCTTTTACATACGTATGCGGCGATATGCACTTAGAGAACTTTGGTAGTTATAAAGGCAACAGCGGTCTGGTTTATTTTGATATTAATGATTTTGATGAAGCCTGCATAGCCCCCTGCACCTTTGATTTGGTTAAGCTTTGTGTGAGCGTTTATTTGATGGGGGAGGAATTAAATTTTTCTGAAGAAGAAAGTTTAAGCATTTGCAATTCGTTTCTTGAATCGTATAAACAAGCTATTTTAACGGGACACGCAGCTCGACTTGAGAACGCGTGCGCCAAAGGAATTATAAAAATTTTCTTTGATAAGGTAGATAGAAGAAAAGCCAAAGCTTTTGTAAAGAGCAAAACATTTGAGCAAAATAAGAAGCTGTTTATAAAAACTGATTTCAGAAAATACTACCCGCTTGCAAAATCTGAAAAGAAAACATTAGAGAAAACTCTTTACAAATGGGTAGAGGAAAACAAACGTAATAAAGATTTATATACGTTTATAGATGCCGCTTTCCGTATTGCAGGTACAGGTAGCCTTGGACTTAACCGTTATTGTGTTTTGGTTAAAGATAATGAGGCTGATAATCTTGTTCTGTTAGATATAAAGCAGGCGGAGTCTATCGCTTTAGAGAAGTTATATCCCGCCAAGCAACTAAAATATAAAAGCGAGGCGCACCGAGTTGTGCATACACAAAAGCGCATGAATGATACCGCGCCGGCGGCCTTTACAACCATACAGATAGGTAAAGAACATTATATTTTTAAAAAACACAGACCACAGGAAGATAAGTTTACCTTGCTGGCATTTAAAGAAGAAAAAGCTGACTTTAGAAAGCTTGTAAAAGAGCTGGGTAATTTGATTGCCTGGGCGCAGCTTCGCAGTTCGGGACTTGATGGCACTGCGACCGCGGATGAGCTGATTAAATTTGCAGGGACGAATAAACTAAACCTGGTTATTCCTGCCGCTAAGAAAATATATAAGCAAGTATTGACCGACTATAAAAGCTATATGCAGGATTATATCGTAAAGAAGTAATTTAAGTGTATGAAAATATCCTTTAAAACAATTGTTTTTGTGTTTGCCTGTATTTTAATGGGTTCTTGCGAATCGTTAAAGAACAATCAGTTTTTAAATTCATATACCAAAAAAAATATTGACCACCACGTATCTCAAACAAGTTACTGTGCGCCTCCCATACCTTATGTATATGATTCTTCTTTCATACCCCTGACAGACATAACCCCCTTGCTTAAATTTGATACCTTATTGGCAAAAAAATATTCCTACGATGACTTACTGATTGCCAATGCCACCGGCACTCTTTTATTGTTGCAAGACTTAATTCATCTGGAAGAAAAAAACACACCCGATAATTTAATTTATATCCTTATTAAGAAACAACAAATATTTAGTCGACTGCTGCTAGCATCTACCGAAGTAGCCAGCCTGGCGGCGGAACTCGATTGCGAAAGCGAGCGCTCTAAGCAACTGGCCGGTTATTTAGATCAGATAAACGATACCCGTGTTCAACGATTTACCATCCTGTCTGTTATAACAGGCGCTATCACGGCAGTAGCAACTTTAGGCAATAATACCACCAAAGGGCAAATATTTGTGGGGGTAACGGGCAGTATTATTAGCGCCGTATTTGGCGGCTTGGCTGCCGTATCTTCTCATCAGTCTATACAATTCAATCATCATCGCAATTTACTGACCGATGTTTGGTACGAACATAAAACATCCTCTTATTACCCTCCTTTTGTATGGTTTATATTACAAGGCAAGGAGTTTAGCAATACCAAACAATATTCATCCTTCCATAATATAAAAGAACGCTGGATAAGCGAAGCCATGGTTGATACTACGCAAAAAAAACAAATAGAACTTTATTTTGGTACAGGCGGAAAATATCATGCCGATGATTTGCATACCCGAACCAACATGATAAATCAACTTAAAGCAGAAGTAAGATCTGTTAGCCAAAACCTACAAAGCTTAATGCTAAAGCTTTCCGCCTGAAGACAAAAAGGGAATCGCGTAATACTTACGCGACTACTTCCCCCTTAGCCTTGTTCTTATAGGCGTAGAATATTCCTCCAAAAGAAATAAGCAATACCAACAAAGAGCCTGCTAAGGATATTTTTTCGCCTACAAAGTAAACAGCTGGTTTAAAGTTAAACTCAACCGTATGTTTACCTGCCGGTATAACCATAGCGCGCAATACATAATCAGCATTTACATAGGGGCTTTCTTTACCATCTATAGTAGCTACCCAACCTTTAGGATAATAAATTTCAGAGAAGACAGCCAGTTGGTCGGTTTTGGAATTTGTTTCGTATACCAGTTTATTAGCCTGATAGGAGTTTAGTTTTATGCTACTTTCTGCATCAAAAGCAGGTTTAAAGCCTTTTAATGCATCATTAAACTTATCATTAACAATAGCGGTTTCTTTAGTGTTTATGTCGGATAGTTTTAAAATCTCATCGTTAGCAGAGTTTACAGGTAATATATTCTTTACAAACCAGGCATTGCCATTAGCCATTGGGTTAACCAAAGGAGGAGCTTCGTCGTTTATAATAACATATTTTGTATTCAGCATATTAAGCACTTGAGTATTGGCAAAGGCTGCACGTAACGAGGAATCTGAAACACCTGCACCACGAAGGCTCTTCATAAGCGTTGCTGTGTTTCTGTCAATCTGAAAATCAATTAGCTCCTGATAGCGTTTAAGTTTGGCGCCATGATAACCACCTATTGATTTGTGGTAGTAAGAAGTAGAGGCGTCGTTATAAGTATTGCGTGCCATATTAAGCACACGGTAATCAAGCGTTTTATCTTCTAACACAAACTCATCCGCTTTAGATTTAGCAAAGGGAGTTTGCATTTGCGCTTTAGGAACAAAGTTGGCGTTGTTAAGGTAACGTGCGGCCACAGGCCACATATCTGCCAATACAAAAATGGCAAGTGCAGCAACTAATAGTTGTTGGTTTAACTTCTTAGTAAAGTATAACCAGATTGCACCGAAAGCTAACAGGATAAAAATAAAGGTGCGTATAGCATCTGATTTAAAGATGGCTTTGCGGGCAAGTTCGGCTTGCTCTAAAACAGGGGTGTACATACCCTCTATTTGAGATACCTGTGCAGTAGGGTTTTGTTGTTGCACTTGCCCTACTATCTGTCTTAGCTCATTATCTGCCTGAAACTTATTAAACATATCAGGGGCTATATAGCACAACAACGCAAAACCACCTGTAAGGGCTGCTGCAATAATAAGTACGCGGTTAATAGGCATATCTCTTTTACCCAAACTTACTTTTGTAGTTGCTGTAGACTCGTACACTTTTTGCAAAGCAAGAGCAGCTAAAAGAGGTATGGTTAGCTCGGCAATGACCAGTATCATTGATACGGCTCGGAACTTATTATAACCCGGGAAGTAATCAAAGAATAATTCGGTAAACCACATCAGGTTCTTGCCCCAAGCAAGCATAATACTAAGGACAGTAATTACAAGCAATGCCCATTTAATTCTGTCTTTAATTAAAAACAAACCCAGCACAGCTAAGAATATCATAATGGCACCTGCATAAACAGGACCTGATGTAAAAGGCTGGTTGCCGTAATATCCGCTCATACTACCTGCATATTGCTTCATTTGCGGGTCGCTGATAGCTTCTAAGGCACTTTTGTTGTTTGCCATAGACTCAGAAGCTCCCCCTTTAAAATTTGGAATTAACAAAGTAAAAGACTCCCCTATTCCATAGCTCCATTGTGTTGCATAGTCTTTATCCAATCCGCTGGTTTTAATCCCCGCATTGCTTTCTCTGTTTGCTTTTATGGTTAAATCGGATGTACCACGGGTGGTATACTTACCATATTCATAGGTTGCCCATAGATTAGATACATTAGGTAGTACACCAATTAATATAGCGGCAGCTACTATAGCGCCTCTCTTCATAAAATCAGGAATGCGCTTTTCTTTGATAGCGCTATAAAACTCTACCAGCATAATAACCGCCACTACCATAAATAAATAATAGGTTATTTGTACGTGGTTGGCATATAATTCAAGTGCAGCAAACAGCGTAGTTAAAGCTCCGCCTAAAATAAAGTTCTTACGTAAAGTAAGTATAACGCTGCCCAGCAAGGGAGCCATATAACCAATGGCGTGCGCTTTTGTATTATGTCCCGCTTCGAGAATAATAAAAAAGTAAGAAGAGAACCCATAAGCCAAAGCTCCTACCAAGGCAATCCAGGGGTTTACGCGCAGACATAAAAGCAAAATATAAAAGCCCATAAAATACAGAAACACCATACCTATAGGGTGAGGAAGCCATAATTGAAAGGCTCTATCAACATACTTCATTAAATTGGAAGTATATAATACAGATATTTGATACGCCGGCATACCACCAAACATGCTGTTAGTCCACAAAGGTTCTTCGCCCGGATGGTCTTTACGGAAATCGGCAATTTCTTGAGACATCCCCAGGTAATTCTTTACGTCGCCTTGTTGAATTTGTTTTTTTCCATCCAATAGCGGACTGAAATAAAACAGAGATATGGCTAAAAAAGCACCAATGGCAATCAGGTGCGGCAGAAATTTCTTAATGTTCATCTTTTATTATTTACAATTTAACTATTTACGATTTACAATTTTGCAACAAATATTAAAATTGTAAATGACAAAATCGTAAATTATTTTACTTCTTCGTAATCAACATACTCTCCGCCTTTATCAGAATTTGGCTTTCTTTCGGTATGCTGTTGCTGCGATGTAGCATCAATTTTTACTTCGCCTTCTTTACGCGCATTGTAATTGTGGTTATGCTCGTGTTTTTGATAGATATAAACTTTGGAAGATTTAATGGCTTCGTAAATTCTGTAAATAACCCAAACTACAATGATGGTCCAAATGACATCTCTCATGTTATGAAAATAAGAGTACAAATATACGGATTTAGCCTTTACTAAAAGCCTGCGAAACAATAAAACCGGCAAAGTACATCCGTTTAGAAAGCGGTTTATAGGATGAAAAGCACCCGTCAACATCCGGAAGTTGCTTTGCGGGAATACGACAAGTTATTCTAAAGAAAAGGTATAGTAGTTTTAGTAATAGCTTTTGCCACAATGGGCTTTTATCATTCAATTGAAAATCGGTATAGAACCATAGTCCGTTTGGTTGCAGGCTTGCATCTAATTTAGTAAACACCAGTTGCCAATCTGTTTGAGAAAAACAATCGGCTATAAAGGGAGTAATGATGACATTATACAGGCGCTCATTATCAGGTAATAGGTATTGCTCTATGGATGCTTCTATAAACTGGACCTTGTTGGCAGCATAATTTCTTTTCTTTGAACGGTTAATCATCTTAAAGGAAGAATCTACATAGGTAATTTCTAAGCCTGATGGATGGAGCTTGGTTATTTCTTCCAATATCCAACCCGTGCCACCGCCCACAATAAGCAGTTTTGAGTTGGCAGGAATAAGGGGCAATAAATCTATCTGTGCTTTTTTTATGCTTGAACCAAATACCAAGCTGCTAAGTGCGTCGTAAAACCAGGCAACAGTATTGTAATTTACAATTTGTTTATTTACGATTTTCATATTTGTCATGTTGAACGAAGTGAAACATCTGTTATTAGATTCTTCGCTGCGCTCAGAATGACAGTATTCTCTATATCTTTAATTAGTCCATTCATTTAGCATACACTATAAATAAAACAGGGATAAAGAAAATACCGTCGCCAATTATCCTGTAAGCATCATTTTTCCTAAAGAAGTGATTGTTCTTGAAAATCAGCCACAATATACCAAACATCAGTAGTAGAATGGCTTCCATAGGCCTCACCCCCTGCCCCTCTCCAAAGGATAGGGGAGCGTTTTTACCAAAAAAAGGGGGGAGCATCGTAAAAATACTTAATAAAACTCCTGCAATAATAATCAGTGTGATAACTGTTCTCGCCTGCTTTTCGCCCCAATGTATAGCCATTGATTTGTGCCCGTCTTGCTTATCATTAGATATATCAAACCACGAAAAGATGAGTAAATTGGCAAACACCAGCAGAAACACCTGTGGTATTAATACTAGTTGCACTAAAGATAATTGCCCCCAATGTATACAAACCGGAGCTAAGCATATACCCCAGGTGTAGCCTGTGGCAATGCAGACCTCTTTTTGCCAGAAAGAGTTGCGTTGCAGCAACAAAAAATAAATACCTGTAAGCAGCATGCCAACCAAGCCGTTATATAAGACAATTCTTGGTAAGAAGTAAGCAATAACCACACCTGTCATTAACAATAAAACAGCCATTACTACAAGTGGCTTCCTATATTGCTTATGAAACTGATGCCTGAAGGTTGAGGGCTTACCTATAGTCTTTTTAGCATCTAACAGATGGTCTATGGTATAAATTAGCCAAACGGCTATGGACAAACAAACCAATGCGCTGTATGATACAGGCGATAGAAAGTAGAGGCTTATGGCGTAGGAAAATATGACTGCGCCCAACACAATATCCAGCGAGAGTGCCTGAAATATTTTATAGAGATTGGAGATACGAAACATGAACTTAGGGCTGCAAAGCTATCAATAGTATTTTTTAAAAGACAAGCACTTCTTCATCCTTATAACTGAAGAGACTGCTTTTTTCCGCCCGTTCTCTAAGTCATAAAATTCGCCTCCAGTTGCAATAAATTGAATCTTCAATTTTAAACTACAAAAGTGCGTATTTCCATCTCAATTCTCACACCTAAAAATCTCACGTCTAACTTCTCTACTCTCCTTCCCTCCTATCCTTTTTAAAGAGATCTTCTTTGCTTTTGGGTTTGCGGTATATTTGCCAGCTGAAGCCTTTTAATTCTACTGCTTTCACGTCTAAATCTTTCATAGGATATACCTTGGCTTTGGGTTTTTTATAAAAGGTTATCTGGTTTAGCGTACCTGCTTTTTCATTAACGGTAAGTTTACTGCTTTCTATGATATTAACACCTTGTAAGCCTTTCTTTTCTTTTTTAAGATAATAGGTCGCCTGCGCGTTGCCTGTAATATCAATCTTACGCAGGGTATCGTCTTTAAAGTAAGCCCAAAGCAATTTACCTTTTATCTGGTTGTAATGTATAGTATCAATTTGCTCTACTATAAAGGTATTTTCGGGTATTTGTATGCGGTCTATCTTTTTGTTGGCGTAATACATAATTACCTTGTTTCCGCTAAGTTGATTTTGTTTATGCCACAACACAGGCAGATGATAAAGAGTGGCCGTAGAATCATATGTAGAGAATATCATGGTATCGGCAATACCCTGCATGTCTTTTTTATAAATCTTTACATGGCGGTAAGCTTTGATAACCGTGCTATCAAGCTCTTTGAATTTGGATGTATCCTTATGAGATATGAGATTAGAAGCATGGGAATTGAGACTTAATGCAGTATCTGTTGAAGATTTAAGAATTGAATCTTGAGTTAATTTGTTGGTGGTATCCTGTCTCATATCTCGTGTCTCAATACTCGTGTCTCTTTTAATTTTTATTTTCTTCTCAAAAGCCCACATGCTATCGGCAGTAGCAAAAAGAGAATCTTTATCCATTATTTTAGTTAGCAGGGCGTGGTCTGTCATCCACATAATACCCGCTTTTTTATTGCTGTAAGAGCGGTTTCCGCTAATAATAGTCTTTTCGGCGGTATCAATCAGATTTACGTTGCTAAAACCATAGCCGGTTTCCTTCTTTTTATCGTAATGTATGCTATCGGCTTTCATAATGCTTTTACCACTGTATATAATGGCATTCTTAGTAAGGTGCGATAGTTGCGTTTGGGTATTATACCAACCCCGCTCGCAATAGAGTTGATCTTGTTTGCTAATGACGTTGGTAGGTCCTAAAAATACAACGGTCTTGCTTGTGGTAATATATTTCAAGGTATCAGCAAGCATGGTATAATCAGGATTTACAAGCTTTACATCGTATTTAAAAGAAATTGTTTTACTGGGTGAATCATAAAAACCGTGTTTGCTGGTTAGCTTATTATCCTTACTTACAATAGTGCCTCCGGTATAGTAACTGGCGGTTTTGTTGCGCGAATCAAAATTCAACACATCCGTCGTAAGCACCATATCTTTTTCGGTACAAGTTACCTTACCATCTATAATACCTTGCTTGGTGGTTCCATCATAATGGGCTGTGTTACCTGTAATGGTAAGCGAATCTCCCTGACGGATGAAAATATGGCTAAAGGCTTCTATATTATTGTTATCCAAAAAATAAGAGCTGTCGCAGGTCATTATCATACCATCTTTAGTAGTAAAACGAACATTACCTATCAGTCTTTTGGCGCCTCCTTTATAGTATTTCTCAAACTTTATCTTATCGGCTTTGTAGTCTATTTGCTCCTGAGCAACAGAGTTAATAGTTAATAGCGAATAGGTAAGAGTTAAAAAGATGAAAAGTTTCTTCATTAAGCAGGCAAAGATAATATAAGAGTGGCACCTTATGCAAAGACCATGCCATTAACTTAAAAGGGTGGTTCGTTGGGAGTTACCTTTGGTTTAGCTCAATCATTTCAATGTTTTAATCTGGCACCTGTCCCCCGCCAAGTACACCAATATTATATATCAGTGATGTGCAAAATGAAGGAAGATTAGGTATTCCGGTTACACTTACTCCATGATAAGTCCTCCCTTCGTTATATCCATAGGACCATCCGTCTGTTTTGGGAGGTATATAAGAGGATTTTATTTCAAAAGAATTAAAAAAATAACCATCTTTTTCATGTGTGGTAAAAAAAACTCCTTTCAAAGAAAGACCACATGCAAAAGCCCCATAACTCAGTATTAAATCTTTACCAACTTGAGACGGTTGAAGAGTGTAATTGGGGGGATTCATATTTCTAAAATCTCCAAAAGAAAATGTGCCAATATGAAAATCAATAAACGAGCGGAAGTATGGTTTTCTTATAATACTTCTTCCAACAAAAAAGCTTGCAAAATTATACGGGTAGCCACTAGTAACAAGAACTCCAAATTCATACTTTTTAAACATGAGACCAAAATTAAGTCCATAGCTAAATATATTAGGATTTATTTTGGTATGATAATTAGTATTTGTCCATGCATTAAATGCTGAAAGGTTTATGAAGTCTTTTTCAACAACAAAAGTAAAGCTAAGACCATAAACAGGATGTTTAATTCTATTATCTAAACTATCTTTCAATTTTATCTGTTTGTTTTTAGACTGGGTAAGCATAGCCTCTAACGCCGATGTTGTATCTGTCTGCCCCCACAAAGCACCACTAAAAAACAAAAACAGTATAAGACTAACCCTTTTCATCCCCTCAAATATAAAACAAAAACGCTCGCCGCCTTTAGATGAATTTTAGCTCAACTTCAGAATTTGCTCTTCCATTTGACCGTTTTTTTGTTAAAATTGACCGTTAAAAAAATTATTTACCTATTTATTGGCGGCTATTTAATTTTTAATTAACATTGCAATCTAAAGTAAAAATTAAAGAACCTTATTTTAATTAGTTATCTATGAAGAAAATATATTACTCAGTTGTTGTCCTTACTTTACTATCTATATTCTTTTTTACAGGCTGTAAAAAAGTAAACGAAGGTCCGTTTCCTTCTCCCCCTAATGCAGGTGGTACATACACTGATTTGGCTTACACGACCCCTTCATTTCCGACTATTGCCGGCGCCAGTGGTATTTTAATTGCCGCACAGGTTCACGATCAAAAAACGGTAATTGTAACTCCCTTCCAAAACAATTATGAATATGGAATGGCTGAGTTTGCAAGCTCTCCCGGAAATTTCAGCAGCTTGATAAGCGCTAACTCGGTTTCATTAAATGCGAATGCCTTAACGGCTTCAAATAACAATTCTTATTTATCCTCTACCTCAAATTACACCATTGGTCTATCGGGTTCTACTTCTTGGCAAATACAGGGAAATAGCTCTATTCCTACTTTTAATTATACATTAAATGGAGTATATCCGTCCTATGCAGACTCATTCCAAAACTGGGATAATAATTGGTTGCCTGTTTATCCGAGAAGTTTACCAATAGTTCCCGCACAACCTACTGTTACCCATATAAATGACCATTCAAGTCATTCAGATTCTACTTACTACAATCAAAATCTTTCGACCATAAATACCTTTTTAAGTGATTCTTTACAATACGCTACCAATTTTTCATATAACAAAGCACCACAATGGACGGTGCCAATAAGGGGCTATGTTTTTAACGCGGATTCTGTATATATTATTTTAAAAGACGGTACAGGTTTTTTCTATCAAACAAAAGTGGCTACTACGGTTGATTCTGTTGCTTTTAGCCCAAATACTTTTACGGGGTGTCAAAGTAGCTATGATGTTACAAGTTTCATCATGCAAATAAATGCTATAAAATATAGGGATACGGTTACAAGCAACGGCAAATATTATTTCCTTAAAATGGGCAGTTATATAAAATATTACGGTGCCACTCACTAAAAAGGGCTAATATCGAATCAATAAAAAAGCCGCTCTTATAACTAAGAGCGGCTTTTTTATTTCGTAATGAAAGAATTAAATTAGAAATTAGGTTTCAACAAATACTTAGCGTAAAACCGGGTAATTACCTGTACAGCTTCATCTGCGGTGTCTACTATATGCAGGCGCTGTAAATCTGCCTCATTTACATTATGCTCAACCTCCATCATGGTAGATCTTATCCAGTCCAATAAACCCTGCCAGTATTTTTTACCTACCAATACCACAGGAAACTCTCCTATTTTATTAGTTTGTACCAAGGTAAGAGCTTCAAACAACTCATCCATGGTACCAAAACCACCGGGTATGGCTATAAAGCCTTGTGAGTATTTTAGGAAGATTGTTTTTCTTACGAAGAAGTAATGGAAATCAATACTTTTATCCCTATCCACATAAGGATTTGGCTCCTGCTCGAAAGGCAATTCAATATTTAATCCAACCGATTTTCCGTTACCACGCTTTGCCCCTTTGTTGGCGGCTTCCATAATACCCGGCCCACCTCCTGTAATAACGCCATAGCCTTCAAGGGTTAATTTATAAGCGATTTCTTCGGCAAGTAAATAATAAGGGTTATCAGGTTTTGTACGTGCACTACCAAATATAGATACGCACGGACCAATACGTGCCATACGTTCAAAGCCATCTACAAACTCGCTCATTATTCTGAATATCTGCCAGCTATCAGTAGCTTTTATCTGGCTCCAGTCTTTATTCTGAAAGGCTTTTCTTATTTTCTCTTCGCTGTGTTCAGTCAACTTTTTACGATTTAAAGATTTACGATTTAGCTATTTCAATATGAAAATTGTCAATTCCTAAATCGTCAATTTATTTAATAGCTGCGTGGTAGTTCTTGCTTACCTCATCCCAATTAATCACATTCCAAAAAGCGCCCACGTAATCAGGGCGACGGTTTTGGTAATGCAGATAATACGCATGTTCCCAAACATCTAAACCTAAAATGGGTGTACCTTTACAATCTGAAATATCCATTAAAGGATTATCCTGATTGGGAGTAGAGCAAATAGCCAGTGTTTTATCACTTTTCACACAAAGCCAAGCCCATCCGCTACCAAAACGAGTTGTGGCTGCTGCTCCAAATTGCTTTTTAAACTCGTCTAAATTGGTAAAATGCTTATTAATAGCCTCTGCTAATTCACCGCTTGGGTTACCGCCGCCGTTAGCTTTCATTAGTTTCCAAAACATAGAGTGGTTAAAATGTCCGCCTCCGTTGTTGCGCACAGGCATTGGATATTTAGAGATATTCTTACATATCTCTTCTATACTTAGCTTTTCAGCGTCGGTGCCTGCAATAGCTGCGTTTAAGTTAGTTACATAAGCCTGATGATGTTTGCCGTGGTGAATTTCCATGGTTTTTGTATCAATATGAGGCTCTAATGCGTTGGTTGCGTAAGGTAACGCGGGTAATTCAAATGCCATGTTATTTAAGTTTTAAATTGATTTAATTTTAAATTTTCGGTGTGAAATTACTAAAGATTTGGATACTTAAAATTAATAGATTGTTAGGCTAAAAGTAGTAAATTTGCAGCCCTTATTAAAAAAACGAATAGCCGAGCGAAGCAAATACATGAGTGCCGAATAAAAACATAATAAAAAAACGAATAAATGAACATTACTAAAGAAAACATAGATAACCTCAACGCGGTGGTTACTATTGAGATTGGTCCTTCTGATTATGAAAAGCGTGTAGACGACGCTATTAGAAAAATACAGCACAAAGCAAGTATCCCTGGTTTCAGACCAGGTAAAGTACCCGCGGGCATGATTAAAAAGATGCACGGTAAATCGGTGCTGGCAGATGAACTTAATAAGATATTAAGCGACGGGATTAATAATTACATAGTTGAGAACAAGCTTGAAATATTGGGCAATCCCCTTCCTAAAGTTGATGAACAAATTGACTGGGAGAATGGCAAAGCATTTACCTTTAAATACGATTTAGGTCTTGCTCCTTCTTTTGAGGTGGAAGTTTCCGATAAAACTGCTTTTACTTATGAAATTGTAAAAATTGATAACGAGCTTATTGATAAATACGTAAAAGACGTTCGTAAGAACTACGGAAAGCCTTCTAACCCAGAAGTAGCTGAAGAAAGAGATGTTGTGTTTGTTGACATAAACGAATTGGATGAAGCAGGCGCCATTAAAGCAGGTGGTATTTTTAAATCTACCAGCATTGGTATTGACCGATTGAAAAGCGAGATTGCAAAGAAAAAACTTACCGGCGTAAAGAAAGAAGATAAGGTAGTTATTAACTGCAAAGAGCTGTACGCCGAGCCTGTTGAACTTTCTGTTACATTAGGAATTGATAAAGAAGTAGCGGAAACTTTAAATTGCAACTTACAGCTTAGCATTAAGAACATCGCCCGTATGGATGATGCAGAGCTTAATGAAGAGCTTTTCAATAAGGTTTATCATGATGGTTCTATAAAAACAGAAGAAGAATTTAGAGAGAAAGTAAAACAAGAGCTTGCATCCATGTTTGTTCAGGACAGCGACCGTAAGTTTTTTACCGAAGTAGAAAAGACTTTGATAGATACCATTAACCCCGCGTTGCCCGAAGATTTTTTAAAGCGTTGGATAATTGCTTCTAACGATAAGCCTGTTACTATGGAGCAATTAAATGAAGAGTTTGGTTCATGGGGACGCTCCATGAAATGGAAGCTGATTGAAAATAAAATCATAAAAAATAACAGCCTTACCGTTACTGCCGATGAAGCTACCGAAGAAGCTAAGCGTTTTGTAAAAAGCTACTTTGCACGCTACGGACAAACACCTGATGAAGCGGAAGTAGAAAAAATGACTGTTACACTTTTAAAGGATGAGAAGCAGTTAGAAAAAATATACGACGGACTTTACTACAACAAAATACTTGACTTGTTTAAAAGCAAGTACAAACTAAATAACAAAGAAGTTAGCTACAATGAGTTTTTCGGCATTAAAGAGAAGTAAATAGCTTCAAATTTGCGCGGAGAAATAATCTAAAGGTTATCCTTTAGTCAGCGTGTTTTTTAGAAAACAACCACAAGCCCGCAAACGTAATGATACCATTAAGGAGTATGATTTCGTTGCCTAACTCATAGCTAAGCATAGGCAAACAAATACTAAGCAGGTATGTTAGTATAGGCGATGCCAGACAGATAGCGGGTATTATGTTGTCTTTTACTCTTCGTTTTAAAATAATACCGAAAGAGAATAAGCCCAGCAGCGGACCATAGGTATAACCTGCTATCACAAGAATGGTATCTATAATAGCTTTGCTGTTGATGGCATTAAATACTAATATGCAAGCCCACAAAAGCGCAGCAAAACCTATATGTATAAACCTGCGGTAGAATGTTTTTTTAGTTTCGGGCAGGTGCGCTTTTTTATCCAGTTCAAACATATCTATATACATAGAGGTTGTAAGGGTGGTAAGCACCGAATCGGCACTGGAGAAGGTGGCTGCCGTTAGCCCGATGATAAATACCAAGCCTGCAAAAGAACCAAGGTAGTTAAGGGCAAGATTCGGGAACACACGGTCGGTAAGAATCTTGCCGGCTTCGTTCATGGGCAATGGAATTCCTTTTTCCTGCTGGTATAAATACAGTAATGCACCCAACGATAAAAAGAAAAAATTTACAATAACCAGCGTAATGCTAAACCAATAGATGTTCTTCTGGGCATCTTTAAGATTGCTCATACTCAGGTTTTTCTGCATCATGTTTTGGTCTAAGCCCGTCATGGTTACCGCAATAAAAACCCCGCCTAAAAACTGCTTAAAGAAGAAGGTAGATTTATGCCAATCGAAAAAGAATACCTGAGAGTAACTTGAATGCGATAGTTTGGAAACCGCAGTGCTAAAGCTCCAATCGGTATTTGAAATAATGGCTGCAATAGATAGCACAACGCCCAACACTAAAAACAATGACTGAAAAGTATCTGTCCACACCAGTGTTTTAATACCGCCTTTGTAGGTGTACAAAAGCATTAAAGCAATAATAACGGACACACTTACCGAAAAAGGAATATGGATGCTCTCGAACCTATCAAACACAAAAAACTGAATAACACCTGCTGCTAAATACAATCTTCCGGCAGCGCCAAGTGTGCGGGATAGAATAAAAAAGAAAGCACCTGTCTTTTGTGTACTACGCCCAAAGCGATTTTCGAGGTAAGTATAAATGGATAGTAAATTCATTTTGTAATAAAGCGGTAGCAGCACTTTGGCTATAATAAAGTAGCCCACCAAATAACCCAACACCAATTGCAGATAAGAAAACTGCGTATTAATTACATTACCCGGAACAGAGATATACGTAACTCCAGAGAGAGAGTCGCCAAGCATACCAAAAGCAACCGCATACCACGGCGATGCTTTGTTGCCAATAAAGTAGGTGTTTGCATCGCTCTTGCGACTGGTTATGTATGCTATGATTAATAAGCCGCCAAAATAGAGTGCAATGCAAAGAAGTATAAAGGGTGCCGACATAAGGAATGACCCAGAGGGTGCCCCAAAATTATGAATTATGAATTATGAATTATGAATTTGCAGAGACACTTCTTCACAGCAACTGTTTAATAAATAAGCAGGGGAATGTTGAATACAATGTATTACTTTTAGGGTGTGGAATTACCCTCAAAACTTTTAGATAATGCCGTAAACGAATTCGCTCGTTTGCCCGGTGTTGGTCGAAAAACAGCTTTGCGCTACGTGTTGCATTTGTTGCGCAATGAAAAAGATTCGTCGCATAACCTGGCGCAGTCTATTCTAAACATGCGCACGCAGATTAAGTTTTGCGGCACCTGTTATAATGTTTCCGATACTGAGGTGTGTAGCATTTGTACAAACGCTTCGCGCGATAAAAAAATTATTTGCGTAGTGCAGGATGTGCGCGATGTAATGGCAGTAGAAAATACGGGTATGTACCGTGGGTTGTATCATGTGTTGGGCGGACTGATTTCTCCCATTGATGGCATTGGACCGGCAGATTTGTTTATTGATGCTTTGTTAAAGCGCATAGAAAACAACGAAGTAACCGAAATTATTTTTGCCCTTAGTGCCACTACCGAAGGCGATACTACTGCTTTTTATTTAGACAGAAGGTTGAAGCCGCTTAATGTTTCCATCTCTACCTTAGCCCGTGGCGTGCCTGTGGGCGATGAGTTGGAATATACCGACGAAGTTACCCTTGGGCGTTCTTTACAGAACAGAGTGCCTTACCAAAAAGGTTAACTTGTCATTTCGGACGTAGTCGAAGCATTTGTTTAAATACTTCTTTATCTTCTCACTGCTTGTAAAGTTATAAAAGTATGTAGGTCGCGCTAAAAGCGCACGGTTTTAACTAATGATTGTAACCAATACATAAAAAAGGGATTCAAATTGAATCCCTTTTTTATGTATTTCAATGGTTCTCTATATCTATTATCTGATTAGCCTTATGTCGCCTTTATACTTATTATTATTTCCCTTATTATCGGTAGCATTAATAATATAGAAGTAAGTATCGCTAGGTACTTCTTTCCCCCCCATGTTCTTACCATCCCAAGCTCCGGCGGTTAAAGAGTTGGATTCAAACATTTTTAATCCCCATCTGTCAAAAATTAAAATGTTAATAGAACTTACACCTTCTGCTTTTACGAAAAAGCTCTCGTTAATATCATCTCCGTTAGGTGTAAATACATTGGGAATAACCATAGAATAGGCGTCTGTAACTACAATTGTAGCGGTAATCGTATAGGAACATATTTTGTCACTGGTAATCAAAGTAACGGTATAAGTTCCTGCAAAGGAATAGGTTGTATCTGTTGCCGGGTCATTTATGGAAGTTGTAGTATAAGTAGAATTATCAATGCCATAATTCCAAGTATAATTAGTAGCACCTGAAGTACCGGGTATACTATTATTTGTAAACGTTACCTTCAAAGGGGCATTACCTGCATCAGGCGTAGGAACAAAGCTTGCAGTAATTGGGTCTACATTTAAAGTAACCGAAACCGCTTTAGAAGGGCAACCGTTGCTATATCCGGTAACACTGTATGAAGTAGTTGAAGCAGCAGACACAGAAAACACAGTTGCTGATACAGGTGTTACACCGGAGGAAGGAGACCAGGAATAAGAAGTAGCGCCATTTAAAGTTGCACAGGTATAAGTAACAGGATTGTTAGGACAAACTGTGTAATTACCTATAACAGTTATAGATGGTGTAGGTATTACATTAACAGTAACAGTGCTAACAGGAGATGTACAACCTCCAATAGTTATTGTTAAGGAATAAGTTGCGGTATTGCTGGGAGAAGAAACAGAGATAATAGGGTCTTGTGTACTGTAGGTGTCTCCGTTTGAAGCCGTCCAAGAATAGGTTGCCCCAGTCCAAGTGTTCGAGGTTAAATCTATGGCTTGTCCTTGGCAAACTATAGTATTAGTAGCGCTTGCTGATGCTGTAGGTGTTGAGACAGTAACAGTAACAGTAACGGTATTGCTAGGACAACCAAAAGCATCCTGACCAAAAACGGTATAATTTGTGGTGCTATTTGGAGTTGCGTCAACGGCAAATTGATTGTTAGGAGTTCCTAAAGAAACAGTAGGTGTCCATATATAAGTAGCCAACCCCGGCGTAGTTGCTAATAGAGTTGAACTGCCATTACAAATGGTAGTTGCAGTTGGGGCAACTATGGGTGCTACCGTGTTTACCGTTACTGTTGTTATTTGTTGATAAGGGCAGCCATCCGCTGCTAACGCATTAACCGTGTAATTAGTAGTAACTACAGGGCTTGCAACTACACTTGTAGTAACGGTAGGTACGCTTAATCCTGTTGCAGGGGTCCAAGTATAGGTTGCCGTTGTAGCTGTTGTTGTAGATACTGCTGTTAAAGTAGAACTACCTCCTACACAAATAGCGGGGTTAGTAGTATTAATACTAAAAGTAGGGGTTGGGTTTACAGTTACCGTAGTTGTTTTTATGGTTGTACAACCTCCTGCCGCACTTGTACCGGTTACAGAATAGATAGTTGTTGTAGAAGGACTATCCAACAAAATATTTGGATTTGTAGTGTTTGAGCTTGTAGTATAAGTAGTAGAAGAAGAGTTCCATGTATAAGTAGCGGCTGTTCCACCTGCCGTTAGAGTAGCCGTATTACCCGCACACATACTAAACGAAGGAGTTACTGTTACAGTAGGTAATGGAATAACCGTAACCGTTGCGAAAACCGGAGATGAAGCGCAACTTAGCCCATGAGCAGTATCTGTTGCCGTAACTGTATAGGGTGTAGTAGTAGTTGGAGTAACTATAACACTTGCAGTTGTGGCACTCAAACCCGTCCATATATAAGTAGTATTAGGTGGTGTAGGCGTTAAACTCAATGTCGCACTTTGTCCCAAACAAATAGAAGGACTGTTTATGGTAAAAGCCGGAGTAGGGTTTACATAAACGGTAATTGTAGTATTTGAGGAACATGTCTTACCTGTTGAGAAAGAATAAATAGCTGTTGCCAAATAATTTGTAGTTACTGTTGGAGTAACTGTTGCGGTACTGCTATCGCTACTGGTGGTTGTGGTAAATGAAGCAGGTGCTGGTGCCCAGCCCCATGTAACGGCAAGAGTTCCGCTTGGTGCGGCAGATGCTGTTAAAGTAGTTGTGGTACCGGAACAAATAGCTGTACTTGTAGGGCTAACGGCCGTAATTGTAGGTGTTGGGTTTACGACTACCGTAACAGTATCATACCCTTTACAAGTTACTCCTGTATGAGATTCTCCATATACATACACAGAATAAGTACCTACATTAGCTATTGTGGCATTAACGTGATAAGTAGTATCATTGGGAGCAAAACTTAAATTAGTGGGGTCACTCGTTGTCCAGGTATATGTACTTGCTCCAACAGCCGACATATAAAGGTTACTGCCGTAACAAATAGTTGCCGAATTGGTTATAACTCCTAAATAATTATTAACAACCACATTAGATACTGCCATAGCAGGGCAACCATTAGCCCCCGTTCCGGTTACCGTATAAGAGGTTGAAACCGTTGGAGTATTAGCATAAACTGTATCACCGGTTACACCAATGGTTAAGCCTGTAGTTGGTGTCCATGTATAATTAGAAGAACCCGTAGCTGTAATAGTTGCCGTGGTACCTGCACACACCGTTGGACTTAGAACGGAAATTGTTGGAGTCGCTATTACTTTTACAGAATCTGTTATGGTCATTGGAGTACAAGTTCCATTACTTCCTGTTATGGTATAAACCGTTGTTGAAGTTGGGTTTACCAAAGCAGTATCTGTATTTGCTGAAATGGTTGCTCCTGCCGCAGGTGCCCATGTATACGTTAATGCACTATTAGAGGCAATGAGCTTAGTAGGCGTACCCGCACACATCGTAACAGGATTAACCGTAAAAGTTGATGGAATTACTGTTATTCTAATTGTGTCTTCACCTGCACAAGTAGCGCCAACAGTTGTTTGGGTAGCTACTGTATAAAGAGTAGTTACAGTAGGACTTGCAACAACTACACTACCCGTAGATGCACTTAAAGTTCCTGAAGGAGTCCATGTAAAGTTAGTACCTGCCCCAGAAGTAGAACTTGCAGTTAATGTTGTAGAACCGCCCGGACAAATTGTTTGCGAACCACTTACAGTAACTGTAGGGCTTGCAATAATTTTAAAATGAAAGTTAGCCGTTACTGCGGTACAACCATCACCCGAAGGCGGTGTAAAAGTATAATTAACAACATAATTACCTGGACTAAGTGAACTCGGTTGAACTTCTATACCACCACCTCCAAAATAAGTTACAGCAACCGAACCTGTTGCAGGGGTTATAGTATAAACACCATCACCTATATTTGTATTTGCTGCCAACGTAAGAGTATCACAAGAAGTACTGGTGCTAAAAGTGGTTGAGGTAGTAGATGTTGCAGTAGTAGGAAACTGATTTCCTGTCCAACAATCATTTAAAGTAACTGTAGAAGTAACTATAGCCCCACCGGAGTTACATAATACAAATTGGGTTTTTTGTGATGAATCTAAGTTAAATAATTGAAGCACCCATGGTTGCCCTGAAACACCACTACCATATCCAATTTGTTCGGTGCAAGTAGGACAAAGTGTAAACTGTGGAACGCCACCTTGAAGCCCAATTTCTGTTCCAAAATTAGCTAAACTATTATCAAAATTAGTAAAGGTGGTGGATACACATGGCGAAGGAATTCCTCCTAAATTAGGTTGCCCCGGTTGTATAAAAAAAGGATTAGCATTTTGGCATAAGGTAGCATGGTTATTCACTGTATTACCTGCTGTATCTTGCCCTTGTAAGGTAAAACCACCCGTAACAGGGCAAGTAGGTGTGCCGGTGGTTCTTAAATTTCCATCATTAATATTAACGGAAGGCACATAAGAATGCGCGCGTAATATAGGTTTATGAACAGGCACTCTGTTGGCTTGCGCATTTACCAAAACAGGCGAAAGAGCCAAAGCAACTAATACTAATTTTAATCCTTTATTAAAAGATTGACAATAAGATAATACTAACTTCATGATTTTTATTTTTAGAAAGAGGCAAATATAGTAAAGTTCACTAAAGAAATGAAAAAAGACGCCTTTTGTTAACAAATCAGGGGGCTTATTCTGTGTTTTAGACTAAAGAGGCTTGAAAAGTGAGTTTTAATTTCCTAAAGACTCATCATATCCTTCAGCCTTACCGATTGCCTTCTCGATAGCTCAATTTGCTCTCCACCTTTTAATTTTACCATCAACCCTCCGTTAAACCAAGGTTCAATATTTTCTACCCATTTCAGGTTAATAATGTGTTTACGGCTTGCCCTAAAAAAACTGGCAGGGTTTAGGCGCTGTTCTAAATTATTCAAACTTCTTAAAATAAGTGGTCTGTTGTTTTCAAAAAGCACGCGCACATAGTTTCCTTCGCTTTCAAACATGCGCACTTCGGCTAACTTTACAAACCAACAACGTTCACCGTCTTTAATAAACACTTGGTCGTCGTTGTTTAATACCGTTCTAAATTCTTGTGGAGTTTCTTCTTCTTTTGAAAGTAGTTTTTGTATGGCTTCAGTCAATCGTTGAGGTTGCACCGGCTTTAGTAAATAATCCAGCGCGTTTACCTCAAAGGCACGCAAAGCATACTCATCATGAGCGGTAATAAAAATAAGTTCAGGCAATGGATTCAGTTCTTGCGCGAGTTCCAAACCATTTTTTCCGGGCATTTGTATGTCTAAAAAAACCACATCGGGTTTTAACGCGTTAATCTTTTCTTTTGCATCAGCCGCATTGGCGCATTCCGCAATCACTTCAATATCTTTATGTTCCGCCAACATTGTTTTTAATTCCTGACGAGCCAAGCGCTCATCATCTACAATAATTGCTTTCATGTTTCGTTGTTTATTTTTTTAAATATAGTAACCTGCTGTTCACCTAAAAAAGCTCGGGGCATATTCTTTAAAATTTTACAGTAAAGGTATTACAATCTCCGTTTTTACAAGATGATTTTCATTAGCGATTAAAAAATGCGCATCATCGGCAAAAACAAACTTTAAACGGTCTTTTGTATTTTGAATTCCATACCCCGATTGCGGATTTTCTTCCGGATTATATATGCCCGAATTACTAATCGCTATCAGCAACTTATTACTTTCCGGATGATGTTTAGTATAAATATATACTACCCCTCCTTCAGTTAGTTTAGATATCCCGTGTTTTATGGCATTCTCCACTAGTGTTTGCAACAACATGGGTGGTATTTTATATTGAGACGATGCTTCATCAATTTCAAACGTATAAGTTAAACGTTCCTCAAAACGTGTTTTTTCAAGTGCCAGATAATCTTTTACCAAAGTTATCTCTTCAGCAAAAGGTACCAGCTTGTTCTTCTCCAGCGTAAGGGTTTGCCTTAATATGTTTGATAATTGTGTTACCGCTTGTTTTGCTTTTTGTGGGTTTTCATCAATTAACGCCCTAATGCTGTTCATGGCGTTAAACATAAAATGCGGGTTTAGTTGAGATTTTAATTTATTCAGTTCAGCTTCTTTTAAGGAAGCCTGCATTCTTAATTGTTGTATTTCCGCCTTCCTGTAATTTCTGATATAATGAAACGAAAAATAAAAAACACTCCACACAAAAAACACAAAACTAAAATTGAGTATAGCTACTAAAAAGTCAATAAGTGATAGCTTTGCCGATACCCCAAACAAAACGACATTTAAAATATATTGAATAAAGAAAAACGCTAAGGATAAAAGTAAACTTGCCACAAGCACAATGCCAATTTGGATAAGTATTGGTTTTTGCAACCATTTTTTTATGATAATAAAATACCTGAAAGTATGTGTAAGTAATATGGCTGCCGGTACTAACAATAAATGGAATACAACGTCTCTTATGGATGAATAATTCTTAAATGAGAAGAAGAAAAAGTTAAGGGTAAAATAAATAAACCAACCCGTTAGCTGCGTAATCCAATAGATACGGATTTTTTGCATGAATTGTTTTTATTTAAGTCCCAGCCAGGCGTTGCGGGCAATTATTTGTTTATCGGTAGGGGTTTTATTAACGTGAATATCATTAGACAAGGTTACTTTAACCGGAGCCATTTTAGCCGAAAGTGTTTTAATTTTTTCCTTTTTTTGTTTTTTGTTTTTACGGGCTACTTGTACTATTAACTTATCGCCTGTTTTAGCGGTTTGCAAGAATCCATATAACACTTCTTTAAAGTTATCCGGTGTAATGTTTTGTCCGTTAAACGAAATAATTTCGTCTCCGTCTTTGTATTTCATTTTCTTTCCAAAAGCATCTGCGTGAGCCATATCAAAAATAACAGCGTGGTTTGTGGTAGGGTTAAAGCCCATGCTAAATCCGCCTAAACTAAGTTCTTCTTTCATTGACTTTTCCTCATAATTAAAACCAACCATCGCCCATATTTCTTTGTATGGTAATTTTTTATTTCCGGCAACGTAAGTGTCTAAAAACTTTCTGATTTCAGGCGATGTAAGTTTTTCTATATCATTAAACAAATCATCATCTTTAAAAGATTTATCCTTTCCATATAGCTTGGATAAGTCTGCCATTAAATTTTGTGTGCCGTAATTCCCATTACTGTTATATCTAAGTAATATATCCAAACACATATTTATCAAAGCTCCTTTGGCGTACACATTGTTATATTGCTTATGATACTTCTCTTCCAGTACATGTGTACTCATAAATGTAAAAGGCATGGTATCGTTATATAGTGTTTGCGATTCATCCATTTTACCTTGCATGGTATTAATAAACTTATCAATGTCAATCAATCCGTAAAGCACCTGCATGTGATGCGCGTTGTATTCGGTTAAACCTTCATACAGCCACAAGTGCTTGCTCATTTTAGGTTTATTAAAATCAAAATTTCCAATCTCTTCGCTGTGAATACTAAGTGGTGTTACAATATGAAAGAACTCATGCGAAGCTACATCCCGTAGTGTTTGTGTAAGGTAGATAGAATCCATTTCAGGCAATACATACATGGATGAGTAACAATGCTCCAAGGCTCCGTTAGCACCCGATAAAGTAGGCTTATCTCCAAAATAAAAGATAAAGGCATACTTATCAACCGGAAGCGTTCCGCCCAAATATTTGCGTTGCGCATCTAATACTTCTGATATATTTCTCGCTACATAGGCAGAAGTAACTTTTTTGTTTGGCGAGTAAACAGATATTAAAACGCGTGCGCCACCTACTTCAACAAAAGTTGTATCGGGCTTGTTGTACATAATGGGCGAGTCAACTAATTTGTGATAATCAAATACCCTAACTATATCTGTATCGCTCCCGTTTTTAATGCTGTTTAATCCGCTGGAAGGATAAAAGCCGGTTGGCTTCTTCACTTTAATGGTAAATTCTTTATCTACGTAGTTTTTAAAATAGCCAAAAAAACCATGCGTATTTAATACAAAAACTTTATCTTTTTCTATGTCAGTTCCGGCAGGCTCAAAAACTACATCATCTTTACTTTCACGCTTTTTCAGCTCGCAATCCCAGCTATCCTCTACCAAATAAGTTATGTAAGCCATATTTTTCGGAGAAGGAATTACATAGGTGTTCTCATCCGGTTTTGTGTAAACAATTTCTTTACCGTTTTTGTCTATTACTTTTAAATCAGAAATAAATCTTCCGAAATTATAAATAGCATAGGTGCCCGGCACAATAGCGGGAAACATAAATGTGGCAGTACCCTCGCTTATATCAGGCGGAATAAGCTTTACTTGTATCTTATCATTATCTACTTTGGTTAAATCAACAAAATAGTTGTAATCATTTCCGGCATTTGTTTGCTTATAAATTAAAAGTAAGAGGCAAGAAATAAGAATTGTAATTGTTTTTATTTTAACCATAAATAAGCCTTACGCTTTTCGGGATTTGATTTTAGGGATTAGTTTTCAAACTTTTTATTTACTCAACAAGAATTGTTTCTCTACCGTATAAGCAGCGCCTGTTTTGTTAAGTTTCAATACTACTTTATCACCGGTAGGTTTAAAGCCATTTTTAGTAACAGTTACCTGATAGGTAGCGCCGCCTTTAAGGGTAATTAAATACTCGCCGGTTTCGTTAGTGGTTATACTTACTTTTTCTCCGGCCTCGTTTGTAAACGTAATTTCAGCCCCTTCAATAACTTTACCTTCAAAACCATCGCGTACCGAACCCTTTATTATACTTAAGGTATTATCGGCTTTTCTTTTAAAATCTTTTTCCAAAACGGCGTAATCCTGCAAATCTACTCTGTATAAATCGTTCTCTCCAAAACCACCTAACCTGTCTGAAGATATATAAGCGTATTGCGCGTTGGCTCCCAACACAAAAGGACCATCGCGTTTTACAGTATTAATAGGGTAACCTAAGTTCTCGGGTTTGCTCCACTTACCATTTTCATTAATGGTTCTAAATATATCGTAACTACCCATGCTGTTTGGCCCGTTGCTGCAAAAGAAAAGTGTTTTGCCATCAGGCGCTAAAAACAAACCGGCTTCATCGTATGCCGTATTTATATCCGCGCCCAAATTTACAGGCACATCCCACTCGGTTTTTGATTTGCGTTTAGCCATCCAAATATCACTGTTGCCAAAACCACCTTTGCGTTCTGATGTAAAATAAAGTGTATTTCCATTAGGAGATATACAGGCTCCACCTTCCCAATAAGAAGTGTTTATAGGTTTACCCAAAGGTTCGGGTGTTTTCCATTTATTATTTAGCACTTTCGAAACAAAAATATCTCCCCCTCTTGCTTCCGGATTTGTCATATCATTTTTATAAAGAAATATTTGTTTCCCGTCTGCCGATATCCCTGTGCAGGCAACGTGCGAAGCTTTTTGGTTTATGTTTCCGGGTATTTCATCTGCCGTGTTCCATTGTTGCGTAACACTATCCCAAGCGCTAACATAAATATGTTCAAAGTATTTACCATCTCCTTCTACATCAATTGGAGAGTCTTTATCTTCAGGGCGACGGGTATTAAAGAACAGTTTTTTTCCGTCGGCTGTAATAGCAGGTCCTTTATCGTCATACTTAGAGTTTATGCGTTGCCCCATATTCTCTACTTTTACAGGAACAGGACTGGCCTCCATTTTTTTCGCGTTATTAGCCTGACTAATATAAACATCCGGGTCGTGCTCTTTTATATCAGCATCAGTTGCTTTGCTTTTATATGTGGTAAACTCCGTCAATGCCTCATCTACCTTATCATTGCTTAGATAAATCATGCCCAACAAATAAAAGTTTTGTGGTTTTGGATTTGCTGACGCTTTGCCATCTTGCAGGAATTTAAGCGCGTCGTCTATCTGCCCTAATTTATAAGAACAATCGCCTGCACAGTATAAAGCGGTTCCATTTTTAGGGTTTTCATAAACAATTTCTTTAAACATGGTAAGTGCCTGTATCATTTTACCGCTATACATTTTTTGCTTTGCCAGCTCTAATTTTGCTTTAGCTTTTAGATTAAGCCCTGTGGTGGTATCTCCTGTTAATGCACCCGCATAAGCGGTTGATAAAGAGAATATACTTGCAATAAATAAAGTAAATATCAGTTTCTTCATAGTTTGTTAGGTTTTCAAAAAATAAAAGTAATGTTTTTTAACAATACTTATACAAATATGATGAAAAATAAGTGGCCTAAACTCATTGACAAAACAAAAATGAAATAAAAAAGCCGTTCGGAATAGAACGGCTTTTTCATATCTAATTATCTATTGTCTTAAATTTACCGAACAATAACCAACCTTTTATTTACAACACCTTCGTTACTTATAATGCTTATATTATAAACTCCTTCACTTAAGTTACCGGCATCTATAGTAGTTTTGCCGTTTATAACCTGACTTAAAACAACTTTACCGTTTATATCATATACCTGCATGGTTTGTTTGGCCGTGTTATTTGACTCAACAACAAAATTACCGTTGTTAGGATTAGGGTAAATGTTTACCTGATTATTGATGCCTGTTACCTGTTTTATACCTGTTGTTCCGGCGGTAAATACATGTATAACATAATTTAAAGTAGTTGTTAAAGGAGGTGTACCATTATCTTTTGCAATTACCGTTACGTTATAATAACCAACAGCTAAGCCACTATTTACTACTTTAAAAGTTAAAGAAGCGTTTACACCTGATGTTGAGTTTTCTACCGAAAAACTTGAGCCTAAGGTGGCAGCAGTTGCTGTTATAGTATTACTTTGATTACTCTCCGGAGCGATACAACTAATTCTTTGAACTAATGAATCGCCTATAGCATATAAATTCAACGTATCGCAAACGGAACTGTCTCCCAAAGCAATAGGCGGTAAATTAGCGCTTGTGCCACAGGAATTAAAGAAAATAGATTTACCGGTTAGCCAATTAACTCCGCTTGGTGGGTTTCCTATAGGACCTGTATAAGCGCTTCCCGCTGTATCAAACAAACTAACCTGAAAATAATTAATACCATCTCCTTTGTTTATACCCACTGTAGCCGGAGATGCGCCGGAAGATGTTCCTCCAAAACCATTAACCCCACCTGAAGCGTCTCCGGTAGTCCATTGCATTTCGCCGTAGCAAAAAGAAATATTGTTTCCGGCAGGTAATATAGAATCTATTCCATCTGTAATAATTAATTGAAACGTATTTATTTGCCCTGCATGGTTATACACACCTACGCTATCCCACTGAACAATTAAGTGTGTTGGAGTTAATTGATAATAAACAACTCCGCCCGATGTAGTGAAACCCGTAATTGTTGTTGAACTTGGTAATACCGTTGCTACGTCGCCCCAAAAAGGAGCTATCATAGTATAAGTAGATGTTGGAAAAGGAACGGGGGAAAAGATAGAATAGGGACTTCCAAATGAAATATTACCATTATTATTGATATATAAAGAGTCTGCCGCTGTTCCTACTGTATCTCCGTATAAACAGAATTTAAAAGGTAATATTATTCCGCGTGTTGACCAATCATCATTTTGATATAAGGGTGCAACACCCGGACCACCACTAGCTCCACTACCGTCAAAAGGAACAGGATGAAAGGAAGTGTCTCTAGGTATCCAGCAATTACAAGATGATGAAGACATGGTGTGATTACTGCCATTATTACGTGCCTGATTAGACAATATTAAACTCTTTGTGCCACCCGTTGAGTTATAAAACCATTCCTTCCCTGTAAGCTTACCTTGCTTTTTTAATTGCCCAAGGTTATCGCTTTTAATTCTATCAGGCGATTGATTCTGCGCTTTTACCGAAGTAAAAGAAAACCCGACTAAGAAAATAAATACTATTTTTTTCATGGTGTTTGTTTTTATGGTTATAACAAATGTATATAAAATTAATTAGTAACACAAAAACGTGAAATCCCCTATCTATCGCAAAATTTTGGAATTATTGATAGTTCTAATCACTAAAACAACTATTCTAATCTTAAAAAAAATGCAATATTTGTAGTTTACCTACGTTAGTTGAAATCGTATTATAGTTCTTATCAAAAATCTCGTTAAAATAACCTTATTCATTGTTGCCTGCTACCTGCTACCTGTTGCCTGCATGGCTCAAACGGCTATAGTTAGCGGTAAACTGACAGATGAAAACAATACTCCTGTGCCTGATATTTTGGTTTCTATTAGTGGCACAGCAACCCAACCTGTTTATAGCGATAGTGTGGGTAATTACAAACTAACCATTCCGGCAAATAAAGAAATAGAGGTTGTTTTTATTAACTTGAGTTATAATGAGCTTAGAAAAAAGATTAAAGCCAAGCCCGATGAAAAGATAAGTTTTAACCCCAAGCTTGTATTTAAAAACAATTTGGGAGGTGTGGAGGTTGTGAGTGAGAATCGCACATCGGAAGTAGTTTACATTAAAGCGCAAGATTACTTTAAACTGGCGGGCCCTAACCCTGATATTAGTAAAACCTTATTAGCTCAGGGCTTGGGTGTGCAAAGCAGTAACGAGTTAAGCTCGGGCTATTCGGTGCGCGGCGGTAGTTTTGATGAGAACCTGGTTTATGTAAATGATGTAGAGGTTTTTCGTCCGTTTTTGGCAAGTACCGGGCAGCAATCGGGTTTAAGTTTTCCTAACCCCGATATGGTTTCAAATATTAACTTTTCTTCGGGTGGATTTGAGGCTAAGTATGGCGATAAGATGTCGTCGGTATTAGATGTGCAATATCGTAAACCAAGACAGTTTGCCTCATCCATATCGGGTGGTTTGTTAGGCGGCAGCGTGAGTGTAGAGGATGTAACTAAAAATAAATTATTCTCGTGGCAAATAGGGGCAAGGTATCGCAATACGCAATATGTTTTAAAATCGTTAGATACCAAAGGAGAGTATAAGCCCAGTTTTTATGATATACAGGCCCATCTTACGCTGGATATATCAGAAAAGTTTTTTATTGAATATTTAGGGATGATTTCGGATAACAAATATTTGGTAGTGCCTGCAACGCAAAATACAACCTTTGGCACCTTTAATCAACCTATTAATTTTGACGTGTATTTTGACGGACAAGAGATAAGCGATTACAAGACTTATTTCAGCTCTATTTCGGCTACCTACAAGCCAAAGGATAATCTTACGTTAAAGTTTATAACCTCCGCCTATCATGATAACGAAGACCAAACCTTTACCATACAAGGGCAATATTACATCAACCAACTAAATAATGATATTGGCAGCGCTTCTTTTGGGCAGAACGCTTATAATTTGGGGGTTGGCACCTACATTAATAATGGAAGAGATTATTTGCAGGCTACCATTTTGAATATGGAACACAAGGGGAAACTCCAAATGAAGAACCGTCAAACATTTTTGTGGGGAGCAAGAGTTCAGGAAGAGATTATTAGTAATAAACAGAGTGAATGGAATTATATGGATTCGGCAGGATATAGCATCCCTAACAATAATCAGCAACAAATTGTGCTTCCGTATGTGCTGAAATCAGAAAACAATTTGAATACGTACAGAGGTATGGCATACGCAGAATACACGCGCGATATGCAATTAAGAGATTCATCAACCTTAACGTTTACCGGTGGTATACGCTCTAACTACTGGACGTTTAATAATCAGAATGTGGTAAGTCCGAGAACTACTTTGGCATACAAACCCAACTGGAAAAGGAATTGGATATTCCGCGCTTCTTACGGGTATTATTACCAACCTGTTTTGTTTAGAGAGATGCTTAATTTGCAGGGACAAATTAATCCTGATATAAAAGCGCAGGAATCTATACACTATGTGCTTTCAAGCGATGTGAACTTTAAGATATGGGGGCGGCCTTTTAAGTTTATGAATGCCGCTTATTTTAAACAAATGAAAAACCTGATACCATACGATGTGGATAATGTACTGATACGTTATTATGGCACCAACAATTCGCAGGGATACGCTACCGGATTAGATTTTAAATTAAACGGAGAGTTTATTAAAACAGTTGAATCGTGGGTTAGTTTAAGTGTAATGCATACTGCCGAAAGGATTGCCGGCTTAGGTTCTTATTCTTATACCGATGTAAATGGGCAACCATGGTACCCCGGCTACTCGGTTACCACGGTAAAAGACAGTACCTTTAATAAAAAAGGTTGGATACCCCGCCCCACAGACCAATTAGTAACCTTAAATATGTTCTTTCAGGACCACTTACCTAAATATCCCGATGCTAAAATGAGTCTTAACTTTATATACGGAAGTGGTTTGCCCGTTACCATTATAGGAGAAAAGGTAGAGATGAGCAATAAGTTTCGGTATCCTGCTTACTATCGTGTAGATGTTGGGTTTTCGTATCAGCTAATTAAAGAAAACAAGCCTTTAAGAAAGAGTAATCCGTTTCATTATATCAAATCATCCTGGATAAGTTTGGAAGTAATGAATTTATTAGACAGACAAAATGTAGCGTCTTATACTTGGATACAAGCCTCATCGGGGGCGAAATATGCGATACCAAATTATCTTACCGGAAGACAATTAAATGTTAAATTGCAGATGAAGTTTTGATTCATATAGATTAATCGTTATTTTTACACGATTAACTGAATATTGAAATTATGTCTGCCGTACACAAAGAAGGGAAGAAAGTAAATCTTGGCTTTGTATCTATTCATTTGATAAAATCTAATATTGTTTGTTTTGATTTTTTAACAAATGAAGAGATAAATGTGGAAAAGGGTGTTCAAATCATAGAAACAGCCAAAACTCTAATAGGGGATATAACGCACGCATCTATTATAAACGCGCCTAATATATACACTCCTTCCGATGAATTCTTTAAGTTTATACTTAGTCAACGCAGCGCTACAAAAGATAATGTTATAACCAGGGGCATTGTAACTAAAAATTTAGCTCAAGTTATAGAGGCGCAGAATTTCATTAATTCCTTTAAGCCTTTAACTCCTACAAAATTATTCAAGAGTATGGAGGATGCTTTGGCTTGGATAGAACCTCAGTTAAAAGAAGTGATTTAACACAAAGCAAAAAATATGTCGGCCCTGAGAAAATCGAAAGAAGAAATAAACCTTGGTTTTGTCGCCATTCGGTTAATAAGACCCAATATTGTTAGTATTACAACGCTTACAGAAGATATAGTAAGCGTAGAAAATGGCATTAAAATAATAGAAGAGATGAAAGGTTTGGTGGGGAATATACCCCATGCTACCATACTGAACTTTGGCGATTTATTTTCTCCCAGTAAAGAGTTTTATAAGTTTATTGTTAGCCAAAGAAGTGCCGAGAAGGATTATATTGTAGCTCGAGCCCTGGTATCCAGTAATATAGCGAGGAGAATAGAAGCTCAAAACTTTATAAACTTTTTTAAACCTTTAACACCTACAAAATTATTTACAACTGTAGATGAAGCAATTGTTTGGATAGAATCTCAGTTAGACAAATAAAATTATAGTTTGTAAATTTTTGAACAAATTATGAATGAACTTAAAGAAATGAATGAACAAAAAGAGCAAATAAACCTTGGCTACGTATCAATTTATTTTATTAAGCCTCATATAGTTTGTTCGGACTATAAAACAGAAGAGATAATAGATGTAGAGAAAGGTATTAAAATATTAGAAGGGACTAAATGTCTCACGGGGGATGCACGTTTTGCACTTATTGTAAACATTTCGGATTTCTACACGCCTTTCAAAGAGCATTTTAAATTTATGGTTAGTCAGCGCAACCTCAAAAAGGATAAAATGATAGCGCGCGCCATTGTAGCCACCAATATGGCTTCGCGTATAGAAATGCAAAACTTTATAAGTGCTTACAAGCCTTTAACTCCTACTAAGTTATTTTCTACCGTAGAAGAAGCTCTTACTTGGTTAGAGCCTCAAATAAGTATGGTTAATCCCTTATAGGGTTAATTCCTCTTTTCAAATAAGTAAATAAGTGAAAGCTAAGTAAAGTCCAATTAGTTTTTAATCGCCAAAGGAATTCCTTCCAACTTTAGTTTGGCATTCATTTCCAGCATAGCCGCCAATGTTAGCTGAGAATAGTTTTGAGAAGCTGTTTTAAAGGCTTTTGCCTGCGTGTGCCAAAGGGTTTGTATTAACGCGAAATTACCTTCGGTTGGGTTAATAGCTTCTAAAGCGGCTCTTACATTACTTGCTCCTGCATGGTAAACGTGCATTACCAATAGCCTGAACCACAAATCAGTTTCGTTATAACAAACATGAAGTGTATCTAACATTTGTTTGGCTTGCGGAATACAAATTTTCTTTAATAAGCTTGATGAAGCGTAAGCAGAGCGGTCAAAATCGGCACGCTCATCTATTTTCTTGTTTACTTTTAATCCGAATAGTTGCGCAACGCCTTTCATTAACTGGAAGGGTCCATACGCACCCACATTAGATTTTTGTAATTTATTAGGACTCTCAATTAATAAGATAGCCTGTGCATACCAGGGGTCAACATCATTAGCGATAAAATCATCAATACCACGATGAAGATTTGGATAAGCTTTATCAAAATCGTAAAAGAAACTTTTGCCTTCTACCAAAAGAATACGTTCGCTATCTGCTAAGCAATGCTGGTAACGAAGACTATCTCTATAGCAAAGTTTTTGCGCGTCAGATAACCCGTTCCATGATTTTAAATGTACTTTATGAAGAACAGAGCGCTGGTGAGAATAACACAATAAAGCAGAATCTTTTGGAAGGTGCATAATAGAACGCCAGAATTTTACCTGCGGCAGCGTATCGCAACGCAGTTCGTAAAGCTCTTTATCGTAAATATAACTTTGCCCTTCTTGGGTTTCGTTATTGAATAATGTAATCACATCTTCTCTGTAATCATTTAGTTTTACAGGTTTATCTATAGAAGCTGTAGGTTTAGTAACAAGAGGTTTTTTCTCATCAGGAACAATACCTGCAAGAAGCAAGGCGGAAAAAGCGGTTAGCAAATATGGTTTGTACGAAAGCATTTGTACAATGTTATTTAATAATTGCTAAGGTACTAAAATTAATTGGAATACTTATGCACAAGGCCTATTTAATTTCTTGTGATAAGGTTATTTAACAAGCGGAATAAAAAAGCCTTTCGGAATTTAATCTGAAAGGCTTTTTAAGGTTATTAATTAAAAGATTATTGAACTATAACTTTTTTAACTATACTGGATTGTGAGTTGCTTATTTGGATAAAATAAGTTCCTTTTTCAAGATTACTGGTGTTAATTGGCAAAGAACTCGAACCCGCGTGAGTATCTAATTGTTCTTTATAAACTATTCTGCCTGTTATATCAGTCAAGGCAATATCAGTGTTATTTTCATCGGAAAGAACATTAACTGAAACAGTAAATACGCCATTATTAGGGTTAGGGTAAATGTTTACATCCGCAAAATTATTTTGATAATTCTTGATACCTGAAGCGGTAACATTAATGGAATCAATATCTAATTGGTTGCGTGGTTCTATCCAATTAGCATATTCAAAATGTATTACACCTGTAATGTTATATTTTTTATTTTGCGTAAAAGTGTAGGTGTAAATTATATTATCTACGGTATCTTCACTATTAATACCAGCTGTCATAGTAGAATCATAAAAAACATACCAAGCGGCGGAGGCATTATATCTTTTATCGGTAACGTCTTTTACTTTTACTAAAAGACCTTCAAACATTTCATTTTGAATGGTATTGAAGGCAACAACAGTAGGGGTAATATGAGACTCTAAGCCTGCACTTACTACTGTATAACCGGTTATTGTTTCCAATTCAGTTTCATTATAAAATTCCACAACTTCCCCTGTTAATAAAATACTGTCTCCCACAACAGGAACATGAGAACCATCCCAAACATATAGTCCTGACCATGTAGATGTATAGCTGGTCTGTATCCAGTATCCGCCATTATAAGAAGCTGTTACAATACCTCCTGTAGTAACATTTTGGTTCATATAGGGTGAGTTTGCGGGCACCGCGGTTGTGTATTGTATATCATATAAAGATACATTGGGTATAGTTGTTTGAGCTTTCGCATGAATACTTAAACTAAATGCGAGTATCGTTATATATACTATTTTTTTCATTTTGTTTGTTTTTTTAAGATTAAATTATTGATGGTCTTAAAAGCGGTTAAGGATGTTTGCTCTGTCAAAATCCTTTTATGGTGTTCACTTTTGAAGCGACGAAAGTAAATCTTTTTCAATCAGTTCATGTTATCAAAACATTAAATTATTGCAAGAAAGACCGTTTTTAACATTTGCTATAATAAACTACAAATAGTTTAATCCTCGTCGTTTTCTTCGTCAATATCCAGCAGGGGTACGTTTAGTATTTCTTTGCGCAAAATACTTTTCTCTAAAGAAAGCAGGAAGCACGGGAGAAGTATTAAATTACTTGCGTAGGCAATAAGTAACGTTAAGGATAATAAAATGCCCAATGATGCGGTACCTCCAAAGCTGGAGAAACCAAACATAGCGAAGCCCGTGGTTAAAATAATCGCCGTATATATCATACTGATGCCTGTTTCGTGAATAGTTAGCGCTACTGCTTTAGATATGCTTAATCTATTTTTCCTAACCTCGTGGCGGTATTTGGTAAGGAAGTATAAAGTGCCATCGCTGGAAATACCAAAGGCAATGCTAAATACCAATATAGTACTTGGTTTTAGCGGCACATGCAAATAGCCCATTATACCTGCGGTTATCAGCAGCGCAATAAGACTTGGGATAATAGAAATTAAAATCATCCTTGGAGAACTAAATAACGTAAACATCAGCAAAGCAATAAGTATAACCGCCAGTATCACACTTTCCAACAGGTTGTCGATTAAGAAATCATTTCCTTTAAGGAACATAATGCAACTGCCCGTAAGCCTTACATTATAAAACTCGTTTTCTTGCATCCATTTGTTTGCCGTCCTATCATAGTTAAAGACTGTATCAATACGGGGTTTTAACTCCTTCATTAATTGTTTGATGCGTACCGAACCAATATCTTTAATGTTTACGCTAATACGGGTAACCTTCTTGCTACTGTCAATAAAGGCAGAGAGCTGCTTTTGGGCATTCTGTTGGTTATCCTCCATGTAATCTTTCAACTTGTTTAATTCGGTTACAGAAGGCACGCGGTAATACTTTGGTTCTCCGCCTTTGTATGCCTGATAAAAGAATTTTACCCCTTCGGTAACAGATATTGGCTTAGAGAACTCGGGGTATTGTGCCAATACTCTTTGCAACTTATCTATGCGATACAAAGCACGAGCACTGTTAGAAAATACACCATTCTCACGTTTGGTATCTACGGTAATTTCAAAAGGAAGTACGCCTCCATAATGACTTTCAAAATAATGAAGATCGGCCATAACGGGGTCTTTCTGTGGCAAATCATCTACTACAAAACCAATAACGTTTAACTTGGCTAAACCAAAAACAGAAGCAACGGAAAGCACCACCGTGCCAATGTATATAACCGTTCTTTTATGTATGGTAAGTGTATTTACCTTATTTAATATAGCGGTTAACTTTTTTCCTTCTATGTGTTTAATGTGTTTGTCAGGTGGAGCGGGAAGGAAACTAAAGATAGTGGGCACTATCATAATAGAGAAAATATACGTTGCCATTACGCTGATAGAAGACACTAATCCGAACTCAAAAAAGATGGGGTTCTTAATGGTGCAAAACACCGCAAAACCAATAGACGTAGTAAAATTGGCGAAGAAGAGAGAAATGCTGCTTCGCTCGATAGCCGCGTGCAGAGCCGCCATTTTGTTTTTGCGTTTGGCAAACTCGGTGTGATATTTGTTTAAAATAAGAATGCAGTTTGGTACACCAATTACAATGATAAGCGGAGGGATGATAGCGCTCATAACCGTTAACTTATATCCCATCAGCACTAATAAACCTACGGAAAATACAACCCCGCAACAAACCACCAGTAATGAAAATATAACCGGATACAGGCTTCTGAAAAAGAAGAACAGTACCAGTCCGGTCGCTATAAGCGTAAGCGCAAGAAAGAAAGAGGTTTCACCTTGTATTTTGCGTGCCACATTGGTGCGTATGTACGGCATACCCGAGTAATGCAGCTCTATGCCTGTTTGTTTAGAGAACGCCTCTGCTTTGGCTTTAACCGAATCTGTAATGGCCAAACGGTTTTTGCTGTTCAGCAGGTTTTTGTTGTAGGTAACGGCAATAAGAGTAGAGTTTGTTTTGGTGTTAAAAATAATACCGTCGTAAAATTTAAGGTCGAGTATGTTTGCCCAAATACTATCAAGCTCCTGCTGGGTTTTAGGCTTTTGAGTAAACAGCTTTTTCTTTTCAAATTTACCTGCGCTGTCGTTCAACACAATCTGGTCAAGTCTGCCTGCCGACAGCACATACTCTATCCCGGTGGTTTTCTTTATATCATCGCCCAAATCGCACCAGCGGTTAAAGTTATCTAATTTTTTAAGAGGGGTAATATCCGTGCCAATAACCAGTACGGTGCCATCCTGCCCGAATTTGTTCTTAAAATATTCGTAATCTATACTGGCGGTATCGGTTTCGGGTAGCAGCTTAGCATAGAAATAGGTAATCTCTACATCTTTGGCTTTGTAGCCCATAAAGACAGTAACCGCAGCCACAAACAGCAAAAAATAAACTCTGTATCGTAGTATTACTCCGGCTAAAAACCTCCACATGGCGGCAAAAGTAATTTTTTAATTTTTAATTACATATTATTATAAGCGTTACAGTGGTTATGTCTCTATAGTAACGCGGCACAACCCGCTTTACTAGAGAAACGTCTTTGAAAAGACACGAAAAAACTTTTCCCGTACTCAGCGGCTTGTTGTTTCTAAGTAAGTACGGTGCATTATTGATTGAAACAGCTAAATTTTTTTGTTTTATATTTGAGGGATGAAATACACTATATTACTTCTATTGTTTAGTTGTGCCTTATTTGGGCAAGGTGTAACAATTACTTTGCATAACAAAACAGGCTTTGATGTTGACTCTTTATATTTTTGTGGCCAAAAAATTGGCTTTGCAAAAAAAGATACAACTATTATTCTTAATAACTTTAAACGTCTAACTACACAAGATGGAGGATTTAGGTGTCATGTATTTGGAGTAATAAATGGAAAACAAAAGGATTATCCCTATTATGATTCTTCAATGGGTTGCGCTACAGGTATAGAATTTGTGACAGAAGGGAAATTTAATTTTGACTTATTATACTACGAGCGAGAAGGTTTATATGGTATTTTTGCAAGAGAAAGTGCTACTTCCAAGAACTAACAACTATTAAATCTTTCCTATTACCCTAAAATCTGCATATTTTACAAAGAAATATTTTGCCGGATAAATAAAATCTATTACATTTGCCGTCCTTTTAAAAATAGAAATATGAAATTAGGTGTGTTTTAGCCAGTACGCGGGTCACAACACAAGAATAAAAAACAGAAAGTGTAATCGTATAATTACCTTGCGTGCGAGGTAAGATACTCAAACAAAAAAAATGACAGATACCGTATCAGATTACTTAACCCGTGTAAGAAACGCGATTAAGGCAAATCACAGAATCGTTGAAATCCCTGCATCAAACCTAAAAAAAGAAATCACTAAAATTCTTTTAGAAAAAGGTTACATCCTTAACTTCAAGTTTGAAGATACCGAAAACAAACAAGGTCTTATTAAAATAGCCCTTAAGTACCACCCCGAAACCAAACAGTCTGCCATTCGTGGTTTAGACCGTGTTTCATCTCCGGGTTTACGTAAATATGCCGGTGTTGAAAAAATGCCGCGTGTACAAAACGGATTAGGCATAGCCATTGTAAGTACCTCAAGAGGTATTATGACGGATAAAGAAGCCAAAAAGAACAAGGTTGGCGGAGAAGTTTTATGTTACGTTTATTAAACTAAGGAGGACAGCACAATGAGTCGTATAGGAAAATTACCGATAGCACTTCCGCAAGGCGTTGAAGTGAAAATTGATAAAAACCACGTTACCGTGAAAGGTAAAAAAGGTTCTCTTACCCAGTCTTTTGATGTGGATATGGATATTAAGGTTGAAGGAACTAACATCATCGTTAGCCGCCCAACCGAACAAAAGCGCCATAAAGCGTTACATGGTTTAACCCGCTCTTTAATCAACAATATGGTTGTAGGCGTATCAGAAGGTTATAAAACAGAGCAGGAGTTAGTAGGTGTGGGTTACCGCGCTACCAACAAAGGCAACTTGTTAGACCTTACGTTGGGTTACTCGCACAACATTACGTTTGAACTTCCGGTTGAAATTAAAGTTACTACTACTGCCGAAAAAGGACAAAACCCTAAAATTATTTTAGAAAGCACCGATAAACAACTTATCGGACAAGTAGCTGCTAAAATACGCTCGTTACGTAAACCGGAGCCTTACAAAGGTAAAGGTATTAAGTTCGCAGGCGAGGCTCTGCGTCGTAAAGCAGGTAAATCAGCAGGTAAATAATATTTAAAGATTAAATAAAATGGCACTTACAAAAGAAGAAAGAAGACTACGCATCAAAAGAAGAATCAGAAAGCGCATTTCGGGTACTGCCCAAATGCCTCGTCTTTGTGTGTTTCGCAGCAATACCGGTATCTATGCACAAGTAGTAGATGATAAAACCGGCAAAACATTGGTTGCAGCCAGCTCTATGGAAAAAGACTTTAAAGTAAAAGGTACCAAAGTAGAAGTTAGCCACCAGGTTGGTAAAGCTATTGCCGAGAAAGCAAAAGCAGCAGGTATCGAAGCGGTTGTTTTTGACCGTGGAGGTTACTTGTATCATGGTCGTGTTAAATCACTTGCCGAAGGTGCAAGAGAAGGTGGATTAAAATTCTAATTTCATTAAATAGAAGAAATAAATGTCAACAAAAGAAGTAGTAAAAAGAGTTAAATCATCAGACATAGAGCTAAAAGATAAGCTTGTAGCTGTAAACCGTGTAACTAAAGTTACTAAAGGTGGTCGCCATTTTACATTTGCCGCTATTGTGGTAGTTGGTAACGGAAATGGTGTTGTAGGCTATGGCTTAGGTAAAGCAAACGAGGTGAGCGATGCTATTGCTAAAAGTATTGAAGATGCTAAAAAGAATTTGGTAAAAGTACCTATCTTTAAATCTACCGTTCCGCATGAGCAGAATGGTAAATTTGGTGGTTCTCGTATCTTCTTAAAACCAGCTTCTTCGGGTACCGGTGTAATTGCAGGTGGTGCGATGCGTGCTGTGCTTGAAAGCGTTGGTGTAAAAGATGTATTGGCAAAATCTAAAGGTTCTTCTAACCCGCACAACGTGGTTAAAGCTACTTTAGATGCTTTAATGAAAATGCGCGATCCATTAACGGTGGCTCGTACACGTGGTATTTCGGTAGATAAAGTTTTTAACGGTTAATATTTAGTACAGCTGAGCGAAGCGAATACATGAACACAAAAAAGAACATTAATAAATAAGTGAATAATGACAAAGGTTAGAATTACACAAATAAAAAGCGGCATTAAAAGAACCGAAAGACAAAAGCAAACGCTTATTGCCTTAGGGATTAAGAAAATGCACAATCCGGTAGAAAAAGAAGCTACCGATGCTGTACAAGGCATGATTGATAAAGTGGCACATTTATTAAAAGTTGAAAATATTTAATAGTTAACGAAGATGAACTTACAAGATTTAAAACCTGCAAAAGGTTCAGTAAAAACAAACTATCGTCGTGGTCGCGGACAAGGTTCTGGCGGTGGCGGAACAGCTACACGCGGACATAAAGGTGCTAAATCTCGTTCTGGTTACTCAAGCAAGCGTGGTTTTGAAGGTGGACAGATGCCGTTACAACGTCGTTTACCTAAATTCGGATTTAAAAACGTTAACCGTGTTGAATACTTAGGTATTAACTTACATAACATTCAAAAATTAATTGATGCTAAACAAGTAGCTGAAATCACTCCCGAAGTGTTGATGGCTAACGGTATGGCTTCTAAAACCGATTTGATTAAAATATTAGGTACTGGCGAATTAAAATCTAAAGTAAACATTCATGCTCATGCATTTTCTGCAGCGGCAAAAACAGCTATTGAAGCTAAAGGCGGTGTTGTAACCGAACTATAAACTAATATATGAAGAAGTTTTTAAATACTTTACAAAATATCTGGAAGATAGAAGAGCTTAAGCAACGCATATTGCTTACGCTTGGATTGATTCTGATATATCGCTTAGGTTCCTATGTGGTGCTTCCGGGTGTTGATGCGCAGGCATTATCTGATGCACGCAGCCACTCAGATCAGAACGGTATCTTAGCGTTAATAAACATATTTGCAGGTGGTGCATTTAGCCGTGCTTCTATTTTTGGCTTAGGTATTATGCCCTACATTACGGCATCTATCATTATCCAGTTATTAGGAATGGCAGTGCCTTACTTCCAAAAACTTCAAAAAGAAGGTGAAAGCGGACGTAAAAAGATTAACCAATTTACACGTTTCCTAACAGTAGGTGTTACTGCTGTTCAGGCTCCGGGTTATATTGCTACACAAATAACCAACTTTGCCGGTGTTGTGCCAAACCCAACTTCATTTTGGTACATTCAATCTATTTTGATATTGGTAACAGGTACCATCTTCGTAATGTGGTTAGGTGAAAAGATTACCGACCGTGGTATCGGTAACGGTATCTCTCTATTAATAATGATAGGTATCATAGCACGTTTACCTTTTGCATTCTTCTCTGAGTTAAGTCACCGTGTAGAATCTCAAGGCGGCGGATTAATTATGTTGTTATTAGAATTAGTGTTCTTAGTATTTGTTGTTATTTCTTGTATTCTGTTGGTACAAGGTACACGTCGTGTTCCGGTTCAGTTTGCTAAAAAGATTGTAGGTAACAAGCAATACGGTGGTGTTCGTCAGTACATTCCGCTAAAAGTAAATGCTGCAGGTGTAATGCCAATTATCTTTGCACAGGCTATTATGTTTATTCCGGCTGCTGTTGGACAAATGTCGGGCGGTAAGGGTGGTAGTTTTGTTGCTGCTTTCTCAAACCACTTTGGTTTATGGTATAACATTGTATTTGCTACCATGATTGTTGCTTTTACGTATTTCTACACAGCTATTATGGTTAATCCAAATCAATTGGCAGATGATATGAAAAAGAACGGTGGTTTTGTTCCGGGTGTTAAACCTGGTAAAAAAACAGCCGAGTTCTTAGATCAGGTTATGTCTCGTATTACGTTGCCGGGTTCTTTATTCCTTGCATTAGTAGCCATTATGCCTGCTATTGCTATGAGATTGGGTATCAGTAACGAGTTTGCTAACTTTTACGGAGGAACTTCTTTACTAATCTTAGTTGGTGTCGTTTTAGATACGCTTCAGCAAATTGAAAGTTACTTATTGAACAGGCATTATGATGGTTTGATGAAGAGTGGACGTATTAAAGGTAGAACGCAGTCTATGCAGGTTCAAAGCTAATAAGAGAAAGAATGTCAAAGCAATCAGCTATAGAGCAAGACGGAACGATATTAGAGGCGCTAAGCAATGCTATGTTTAAAGTTCAGTTAGAGAACGGACATACTTTAGTAGCACACATATCAGGGAAAATGAGGATGCACTATATTAAGATTTTAGTTGGTGACAAAGTAAAACTTGAAATGTCTCCATACGATTTAACAAAAGGAAGAATTACATTAAGATATAAATAACCAACAAGATGACCCGAGCCTTTAGGCGAACAGCATCTTACAAAAACATTAAATAACAAAGCAAGATGAAAGTAAAAGCATCCATAAAAAAAAGAAGCGTAGACTGTAAGATAGTTCGTCGCAAGGGTAAGTTGTATATAATCAACAAGAAAACACCTAAATTTAAACAACGTCAGGGGTAGTCTCTGATTAAAAATAAAATGAAAAAAAGAAGGAATAATTTTGTAACTTCGCAAACTTTTTAATAAAATAACATGGCAAGGATTTCCGGTATAGATTTACCAAAAAACAAAATAGGAGAAATAGGGTTAACCTATATTTATGGCATTGGTCGCAGTATGGCGAAAAAAATACTGGACAAAGCAGGTGTTTCTCATGCTAAAAAAGTAAGCGATTGGGATGACGCTGAGCAAAACGCTATTCGTAAAATAATTACCGACGGTATTAAAGTTGAAGGTGCGCTTCGTTCGGAAGTGCAATTAAACATTAAGCGTTTAACGGATATTGGTACTTTCCGTGGTATCCGCCATCGTGGTGGCTTACCGGTTCGTGGTCAGCGTACTAAAACAAACGCCCGCACCCGTAAAGGAAGACGTAAGACTATCGCTAACAAGAAAATGGCGGTTAAATAATAATTAATTAATAAAGAATAAATGGCAAAGCAACAGGCATCAGCAGCGGCAGCAAATGCAGCGACATCAGCTAAAGCAGCTTCAAAAAAGCGTGTAGTAAAAGTAGAATCTATTGGAGACGCGCATATTAATGCTACTTTCAACAACATTATTATTTCATTAACCAATACGGCCGGTCAGGTTATCAGCTGGTCTAGTGCGGGTAAAATGGGTTTCCGTGGTTCTAAAAAGAACACACCGTATGCTGCTCAAATGGCATCGCAAGATTGTGGTAAAGTTGCTTTTGATGCAGGTTTACGCAAAGTAAAAGTTTATGTAAAAGGACCGGGTGGTGGACGTGAATCTGCTATACGTTCTTTAGGAACAATAGGTATCGAAGTGATGGAGATTGTGGATATTACACCGGTTCCGCACAACGGTTGCCGTCCTCCAAAACGTCGTCGTGTATAAAAGTTAAATTATAAGTTAGAATTAAAAAGTAATAAGTAAAAAAAGATGGCAAGATATATAGGACCCAAATCTAAGATTGCAAGAAAGTTTAAAGAGCCAATCTTCGGACCTGATAAAGCATTAGAGAAGAAAAACTACCCTCCTGGGCAGCACGGCATGTCTAAAAAACGTGGTAAACAAAGTGAGTATGCTGTGCAGTTAACTGAAAAGCAAAAAGCTAAATATACCTATGGTATTTTAGAGCGTCAATTTTGGAGAATGTTTACTTTGGCTCAAAAAGAGCATGGCGTAACGGGTGAAGTTTTATTACAACTTTGCGAGTCTCGTTTAGATAACGTTGTTTATCGTTTAGGTATTGCTCCTACACGTTCGGGTGCACGCCAATTAGTTGGTCACCGTCATATTACTGTAAACGGAGAAGTAGTAAACATTGCTTCTTACATTTTAAAAGCAGGTGATGTTGTTTCTGTTCGTGAAAAATCTAAAGCACACGAAGCTATTGTAACAGCAGTATCAGGCGCGGCTAACAAATATTCTTGGTTAGATTTTGATTCTAAGCACATGACAGGTAAATTCATTACCCGTCCGGAAAGAACTCAAATACCTGAAAACATTAAGGAACAGCTTATTGTGGAGTTGTATTCTAAATAGTAATTGAGTAGTAGGTTTAAATTAATATTAATTAAAAACAAAAATATAAAAACATGGCAATATTAAGTTTCCAAAAACCAGATAAAGTAATTATGATTCACTCTAATGACACAGATGGTCAGTTTGAGTTTCGTCCGTTAGAGCCTGGTTTTGGTATCACTATTGGTAATGCATTGCGCCGTATTCTTTTATCATCATTAGAAGGGTATGCCATTACTTCGGTTAAAATAGAAGGTGTTGATCATGAGTTTTCAACTATTAAAGGTGTAGCGGAAGATGTAACAGAAATTATATTGAACCTAAAACAAGTTCGTTTTAAAAGACAACTTGACAACCATGATTTTGAAAAAGTAACTTGCAAATTCGCTTCAAAAGATACCATTACAGCGGGTGATTTATCTAAATTCTTAAGCGGTTTCCAGGTGTTAAACCCTGAGTTGGTTATTGCTCATTGCGAAGGTAACGTGAAGTTTAATATGGAGCTTACCATCAACAAAGGTCGTGGTTATGTTCCTGCTGAAGAGAACAAAACAACTACGGCTGCACATGGTGTTATAGCAATTGATTCTATCTACACACCGATTAAAAACGTAAAATACGTTGTAGAAAACTATCGTGTAGAGCAAAAAACTGATTACGAAAAATTAATCTTTGATATTACTACCGATGGTTCTATCCATCCTAAAGAAGCTTTAAAAGAAGCTGCCAAGATTTTGATTCACCACTTTATGTTATTCTCTGACGAGCGTATTACACTTGATACAGAAGATAAGAAGAAAGAAAGCGAATTTGATGAGCATACTTTACACATGCGTCAGTTATTGAAAACTAAACTAGTTGATTTAGACCTTTCAGTACGTGCGCTTAATTGCTTAAAGGCTGCTGATGTTGAAACATTAGGTGAGCTTGTGGCTTTTAACAAAAATGATTTGTTGAAATTCCGCAACTTTGGTAAGAAATCATTAACTGAATTAGAAGACCTTGTAAATGCAAAAGGACTTCAGTTTGGAATGAATGTTGGGAAATATTCATTAGACAAAGAGTAGTAATAATAAGTTAGAATTAATAAGTTAAAAGTAATAAGAAACAACCTTTTAACTTATTAATTTTAAATTTTAAATTAAATATAACATGAGACACGGAGATAAAGTAAATAATTTAGGCAGAAAGCACTCACACCGCCAGGCAACATTGGCTAACATGGCTTGCGCCCTTATAGAGCACAAACGTATTTTTACAACAGTTGCCAAAGCAAGAGCTTTGCGTGTGTATGTAGAACCTTTGCTTACCAAAAGTAAAGACGATACTACCCATAGCCGTCGTACTGTTTTTGCATATTTAAAAAACAAAGACATTGTATCTACTTTATTTAAAGATATTTCTCCTAAAATAGCGGAGAGAAACGGTGGATATACCCGTATCATCAAAACAGGTTTCCGTCCCGGAGATGCTGCTGATACTGCTTTGATTGAGTTAGTTGATTTTAATGAAATTTATACTTCAGATAAAAAATCGGCAACAGAAACAAAGAAGAAAACTACTCGTCGTGGTCGCGCTCCTAAAAAAGCTGCCGCTGCAAAAGCGGAAGTTGCACCTGCTGCTGAAACTACTACTGAAACAAAGACAGAAGAATAGATTTAAGTTGGTTATATAAAAAGCCGCAGGAATGATTTCCTTGCGGCTTTTTTATTTGGACGTTTCGGCTGGTAACCATCGTCTGGTTTTACGTTACAATTTTTTGATTGAGAAAAAAACAATGCCGCATATTTGGTAACCCCGAGGGTGTTATAACCAATAAATTGGTTATTGTTAAGTAAGCCTTTCTTGTTAGTCCGAGCGGAGTCGAGGACAACAAACTTATTTCTCAACTGCGCTCGAAATGACAACAACAAATATGAATAATCTGCGGCTAAACCTTTACCTTTGCACCTCCTTAGGTGAAGTCGCTCGGTTATTTAAATAAATATTTCTACAAGTACCGTTACCGTTTGTTGCTGGGCGTGGTGTTTATACTCATCTCCAACGTGTTGCTCATCAGTCAGGGTGTGGTAATTAAAAACGCCACCAACTGTTTTGTTTCCCCCGAGGCTGCCGGTAAAAACGATTATATAATATACGCACTTCAACTGTTGGGCTTAACCGTGTTTAGCGGTTTGTTTATGTTCTTAAAAAGACAATCGGTTATTGTGGTATCGCGCTTGATAGAGTATGATTTAAAAAACGAGATATACGCACACTACCAATTGCTCGATCTCAATTTTTATAAACGCAACAGCACCGGCGATTTAATGAACCGCATCAGTGAAGATGTGGGTAGAGTTCGTATGTATGTGGGTCCTGCGCTGATGTACATTGTAGATACCATTGTTACGATAACCACGGTGGTTATTTTCATGTGGCACGAGAGTCCGCAGCTTACCTTGCTGGTGCTTGCCCCCCTACCCTTCCTTTCTGTAATGATTTTTTATGTAAGCAATGCCATTGGCAAACGCAGCACCAAGGTACAAGAAGCTTTATCAAATATTACCAGCATAGCGCAGGAAACCTTTTCGGGCATACGGGTGGTAAAGGCTTATAATAAGGTAAACCACTTTTACGATAGCTTGTTTACCAAAGCAGATGAGTATAAACAAAAGAACCTGGCACTTGCCCGAACAGAAGCTGCCTTTCAGCCCTTCCTGGCTTTTATGGTTGGGTTAAGTATGTTATGCATCATCTTTTTTGGTGGAAGAATGTATGCCGCCGGAGAGATTACTTCGGTGGGTAATTTTCCGCAATTTGTTTTTTATGTAACCAAACTAACCTTTCCGTTTGCTATGCTGGGCTGGGTGTTATCGTTAGTGCAGCGTGCAGCGGCTTCGCAAAAACGTATTAATGAATTCCTGCAAACAAAACCTGAGATAGAAGCCCCCCTTAATACCCCCGAAGGGGGGAAACTTGCGCATAAAACGCCTCCCCTTTGGGGAGGTTGGGAGGGGCTTTTTAAAATAGAATTTAAGAATGTTACCTACACATACCCCGATACAGGTATTACTGCCTTAAATAATGTGTCTTTTACGATTGAGCATGGCAAAACACTGGGCATTATTGGTAAAAGCGGAAGCGGTAAAACAACCATAGGGCAACTGCTGATGCGCTTTATGGATATAAACTCTGGCAGTATTTTAATTGATAATAAAGAATTAAAGAATATCAACCTGAAAGGACTGAGAGAACATACAGGGTATGTGCAACAGGATGTGTTTTTGTTTTCTGATACCATAAGCAACAATATTGCCTTTGCTGGCGATTATAAACCCGAAGCTATTGCAGAAGCTGCCAAAGAAGCAGCGGTGTATGATAACATAGAAAGTTTCCCCGAAAAGTTTGAAACCATTGTAGGCGAGCGTGGTATTACCCTTTCGGGCGGACAAAAGCAACGCATCTCAATTGCCCGGGCTATTATTAAAAACCCTTCCTTATTCATTTTTGACGATTGTTTAAGCGCAGTTGACAGTGATACCGAGCAACAAATACTTAGCAGCATTAAAAAAGTAACTAAGGAAAAAACAGGCATTATTATCTCACACAGGGTATCTTCTATTCAAAATGCGGATGAGATAATAGTGCTTACCAAAGGAGAAATTATAGAGCGTGGTACACATACCCAACTTCTTGCGCATAAAGGAGAATACTACAACTTATACCAAAAGCAAAAGTTAGCAGAGAACTAACGTAATTCCTTATTGCTTTACAATTTCAAACTCAACTCTTCTATTTATAGCCCTGCCTTGGTCGGTATCATTATCAGCAATTGGTACGCTGCTACCATAACCCTTGTAGTACATTTTGTTTTGAACGCCATGTGTTATCAAATACTCAAACACAGCACGGGCACGCTCTTCAGATAATCTTTGATTCTTTCCCTTGGAACCACTGTTATCTGAATGCCCGTCAATTCTAATTTCTATGCTTGGATGACGGAAAAGATATTGCGCCAGTTTATTTAACTCAGAAAAAGATTCGGCAAGTATTAATGATTTACCTTGTTGAAAAATAACCTTTAAGGTAATTTTCTCTCCTGTTTGCACATTCTTATTTACCTGTAATACAGAATCTTTCTCATATTTAACACTATCCACATACACGGTTTTAAATTCATCTTTTGGTTTTATCCATTTAAGAGAAATATCGTCCACAAAATAATAAGCTTCTTTAAAACCCGGACTAAGTGGGTTTATCTTCAGCATATCTTCTTTTAAATTAGCGGCAAAGTTGCCTATGGTAATATATTTCTCACCACCTGACGCTTTGTACACACCCTTAAATTTAAACCAGCAATATCCTCCGTTAAGTCCCAACTTAGCGTTAACCGTATCAAGTACACACTCTTTCTCCGGAAAAGTAACCGACTTCATGCCTCCTTTAGACATATAAACGCCGAAAGATTTTAGCAACGCGTTGCTCCAGAAAGCCAAACGCAGATAGCATTCAAACTGATAATTATTACCCCGTTTTAATGTTTGAGAGAGTTTAACCTCTATAAACTCTTTATACTTTTTTTGATAGCGAAACCCTACATAACATTCTCCTGTTCTGGCACCTCTGCACTTACTTGTATCATTACTTATCGGTTGCTGGTAATAATCAATAGAGCCATGTGATTTCCAGGGGATAGCGTTCTTTAAGTTATCTGATTTCTTCTTATAGTTCTCAAAGCCGCCATTGGGCACTATATTCTTATCTATTATGGTTTGGGCGTGGCAGCGGTATGAACCAAGAATCAAAAAGCAAGAAACAATAAAAACAAAAAGTATCCGCATAGAATAAATAAACATGTAAAAATATAAAACATATTCTTAATGCGATTAGTTAATAACGCTAAGGTTTTGCGCTATCGTTCTATGACCAATAGAAGTTTTTCGAGTAAAAAAACAACAACATACCTCTTTTAACCTATTGTTTCCACGGCTTTTATTTTGACCAATACCCTGCTAAATATCATTTAAAAGTTTATTTTTGCGCTAAATTAAGAAATGGAATTCAAGGTAATTATGTTCCCCGGACAAGGCTCGCAGTTTCAAGGCATGGGAGAACAGCTTTTTAATGAATTTCCTGAAACAGTTGAAACAGCCAATAAGGTATTAGGCTACAACATTGCCGATATTTGCCTTAATAACCCTGATAACAAGCTAAACCAAACTAATTATACCCAGCCTGCTCTTTTTTTGGTTAACTACCTACACTACAAAAAGTATTTAAAAGACAATAAGGCGCCTCGTTACTTTTTAGGACATAGCCTTGGAGAGTTTAATGCGTTGAATGCCGCGGGAGTTTTTGATTTTGAAACAGGCTTGCAAATCGTGCAAAAAAGAGGGGAGCTCATGTTCTCTATTAATGGTACCGGAATGGCTGCCTTAATTGGCGCGGAATACAAAGAAGTAAAGGAAATACTGAAAAGCAATTTTCCTGATATTGATATTGCCAATGTAAATACACCTTCTCAAATGGTTATTTCTGGTCCGGTCGCATCATTAGAAAAGGCAGCTGATTATTTTGAAGAAGAAGGCTTGGTTTATATTCCTTTAAAAGTAAGTGGCGCTTTCCATTCAAGATACATGAACCCGATAAAGGATAAATACGAGCAGTTTATTAAGGGAAAGAAATTAAAAAAATGTTCTATACCAGTCATATCAAATTATACGGCGGCTACCTATCCGGACGATGTGGAAGGAATTATGAAAAACATGGTCAATCAAATTGATAACCGTGTAAAGTGGATGCAGAGTATAGAGTATGTTATGTTTCAGGGTGATTGTGATTTTATAGAAGTTGGACCGGGAGATGTACTTACCAATATTATTAAAAAAATAAAAAAGTAATTTCGCGCTGTGAACATTGAAGAGAAAGAAGCCTTAATCCATAGCTTAAAAAGAGATATAATTGAAATGCCTGCTGAAGGAACTGCTAAAGTAAACTTCGGTAAAGAAGCTATCTATAAGATAATCCCTCACCGCCCTCCTTTTAATTTGATTACTTCCATAACAGCGGTTAATCTTGGTAAGGCGGTTATTGAAACAACAAGTTTTGTCGACCCTAATGACCCTGTATTTGCAGGCCACTTTCCCGGAATGCCTATGTACCCGGGTGTGTTCTTAATTGAAACCATGGGACAAGCAGGTTTGTGTATGTCTTATTTCTTAAAGAACAATACTACGGAGATTACAGAAAGCAGCCAACCCGTAACAGGTTTATTTACCCGTGTGCACAATACAGGCTTTATTAAAGGGGTTAAACCCGGCAATAATTTAACTATACGAGTTAAGTCGATAGAAGATGATGACTTTATGGGATTAATGAGTGCACAGGTATTAATAAATAATGAGATATATTCGCACAGTATTTTAGAAGTATATTATCCATAAGAATAAATAAATTGACGATTTTATGATTGACAATTTAGTTATTGCAATAAATATGAAAATAGTAAATAAACAAATCGTAAATAAATAACGTTTATGCTAAAAAAGCGCATCGTAGTAACCGGAATGTCAATCAATACTCCCATTGGAGACAACTTAGATTCATTCCTTAATAATTTATTGGCAGGCAAATCTGCCATTACCAATTGGAAAACCCTTGATTCAAGCCGCATATATTCTAAAGTAGGCGGAGATTTAGGAGAGTATGATATCCAGGCTAAAATAGAAAGTTACAAAGGCAGAATACCCGCTGATGTTTATGAACGTATGCACAAATTTGCCGGTAAGTTTCCGTTTTCTATTTCTGTGTCTTTGCAAATAGCTGTTGAGGCTTTCCTAGACTCAGGTTATATTAATGAGATTAAAGACGGTAACAACATTGCTACCGTGGTTGCAGGTCATAACCTGAACCAAAAATATACTTTCGAAAACCACGATGTATTTAATGATGAGCCTGAATTTGTAGATGGTTTATTTGCTTTGTATGGTTTAGATACGCACCACGTAGGCAGCGTAACAGATGTGTTGCAACTGCACGGACCAGCCTATACCGTTGGTGGTGCTTGTGCAAGCGGTAACGTAGCTTTACGTTGCGCAGTTGATGAAATTCAATTGCACGATGTAAATGTGGCGGCTGTTGTGGCTCCTATGTTAGATTACTCCCAGCTTGATATGCAGGGCATGGCCATTATGGGTGCTATTTCTTACAAATCATTTAATGATACTCCCGAGAAAGCAAGCCGTCCGTATGATACCAAACGCGAAGGCTTTATTCCTTCTCACGGTGCTGCGGCTTTAATTTTAGAAGACCTTGACCATGCTTTGGCAAGAGGCGCTAAAATTTATGCCGAGATATTGGGTGTAGAATCTTCTTCCGATGGTTGTCATTTACCTCAACCCTCTCAAATAGGACAAGCGCGTTTGATGAAACGCTTATTGAAAAATGCGGGTGTGAAACCCGAAGAGGTTGATTACATCAATGCGCATGCTACCTCTACTCCTTTAGGAGATTTGACTGAGTTACGTTCTATTAAAGATGTATTTGGGGCTCATTGCAAAAACTTAAAAATCAACGCGCCTAAATCTATGTTAGGGCATACTTGTTGGTCGGCTGCTACAGTGGAGACGGTTGCCGCTATCCTTCAAATGAATAAAGGAGAATTACACCCTTCTATTAATATTGATAACCTTGACCCTGAAGTAGACATTGATGTTTGTCGTAATGAAAAGAAAAAGCATAACGTAAACATCCTGCTTAAAAACTCTTTCGGTTTTGGAGGTATCAACAGCATCAGCTTAATTAAGAAGTATAAGAAATAACCGCCACAGATTCACACAGATTACACGGATAATTATTCCATCTGCGAAATCTGCGGCTAAAAAATAATAGAATACATGAAAATCTTTATAACAGGCGCTTCACGCGGTATTGGTTACAGAACCATGACCATGGCTTTAGAGCGAGGTCATGATGTAGCGTTTACCTACAACAACCCCAATACCGATGTGCAAAAGATACTGGACGAGGCTAAGCGCATTGCCCCTAATCAAATGTGCAAAGGCTATAAACTAAATGTTAGGTATAACGAGGAAGTTGTGAATGTGGTGGATGCCGTTTTGGATGATTTTGATAGTATTGATACCGTTGTAAACAACGCCGCCATTAATCGCAACAACCTTGCCTTTAGCATGACGGACGAGGAGTGGGACGAAGTAATAGGCACTAACCTAAGCGGTACCTTTTATGTAATGCGTGCTTTTTTACCAACTTTTTTAGCTAACCGCAAAGGTCGCTTTGTAAATATATCTTCTATTGCCAAAGGCGGTCTATCCGGTCAGGCAAACTATGCTGCCAGCAAATCGGGTTTAATTGGTTTATCGCGTACCATTGCCAAAGAATACGGACAAAAAGGTATTACCTGCAACGTAGTGGCACCCGGTATGTTCGAAACCGACATGGTGAAAGAAAACCTTAGCGAGCATAACCGCAACTTTTGGATACAACATTGCCCCACCAAACGCTTAGGTCATTTAGAAGAATTAGCCGAAGTGGTTCTCTTCATAGGTTCTGATGCCGCAAGCTTTGTAAACGGACAAACCATTGAAGTTAACGGTGGTTTAGACTGGGCGGATTAAACTTTCTCTGTCATTTCGAGCGTAGCCGGAAAATCTTTGGATGTTCCGCTTCAATCAAAGGCTATATTATTGCTCTTAAGCCATTTTTATTCGAAAGCAAGGAGAGAGATAAGTGAGACCCGTGGTTCACTCATTTCTTTTGTTTTTATCTAATTTACATACTTATTCCATTCTGCCGGGTGGCAGATAGTTTGGTCTTGATTTTTTGCTTCTTTGGAGTTTACACTGAGCAAGGTCGAAGTATCAAGGGAAAAGAAAGCATTAATACAAAAATTGCCGCGGAATTTCAAATATTGCGGAGCGGGGAGTATACATATGCTAATGATTTAACAGGCTATAACCCAAATTTGCCTTATCTTTATGGGCTGTATACTAAATTGCTGTTTCTTGCGTTACAAGAAGAACTAATCCTTCGACTACGCTCAGGATAACAAAATTAAAAGAAATGATTAAAAAGAGTATTGTTCTGTTGCTTTTTGTTTGTTTAGCAATTGCCGGCAAGGCGCAAAAACTCTATAACCTGCATGGCAATGCCGCCATTATAGAATACAACAAAACCCATCCTAAGCAAAGCAAAACGCTTATAAACGGGCGCAACCCACGCACATCTACCGATAGTTTGTTGCATGGCAGGTACCTTCCTTTTTATGATGATTTTTCGTATTCGGGTCCTTACCCTAAAGATTCGTTGTGGTTAGACCAATACGTTTTTGTAAACCATACCAAAGCCATGGCGCCGCCAACCCTTGGCGTTGCCACTTTTGACGGGTTGAACCAATATGGCTATCCGTATGATTCTACGGTTACTTCATCTAACCAAACTATAATTGCGCCTCATTCGTCAGATACGCTTACTTCGCACCCCATTCGTTTAGATTCTGTCCCTCCTGTCCCTCCTGCTATATACTCTGTACAAAGCCTTTCGCCGGTAGACAGTGTATATTTTAGTTTTTATTACCAGGGCGAAGGCTTTTGGGGGTTTCCTTTATCAAACTATGAATTGGATTTAGATTTTTTTAGTCCAATTGATAGTGCCTGGTATCAGGTATGGAGTGTTTCGGGTAGTGCCACAAATTATGTGCCGGACAGCATGTTTCATTTGGTAATGATACCCATAATCGACCCTTCTTATTTTGGCGATAATTTTCAGTTTAGGTTTCGTAATCTTTCTTGCGGCTGCGGCGATGATGACCACTGGCATATAGATGTGGTAAAGCTTAACCTTGGGAGAACCATGACGGATACTATTTTTGATGATGTGAGCTTTGTGTATGATTTGCAAAGCCCTCTGAAAAATTATACTCAAATGCCCTACAACCAGTTTACGGGTGTTAAGGACATGAAAGACAGCTTGTATGCCTGTTTAAGAAGCAATTTTTATAATGTAGGAAATACCACTCCATATCCGGTAAGTATAAGCACGTATTATAATATTTTTGATGCGTCTAAAAACTCGGTATTGCCGAGTGCCAACTTGAACGGTACCAGTAATATATCCGGTTTTTATAACTCAGGTTACTGCACTGATGCTCCATTAACCAATCCGGCTTTAGGCTTTGCTTATAATACCCCTTTGACATATAATGATTCTTTTACGGTTAAGTTTTATATTACTCCTCCTGGAAATCCTGCAGGTCTAACTGTAGACGGTAATCCTCAAAATGATACCGCTATTTTTCATCAGGTATTTAGCAATTATTTTTCTTATGACGATGGCAGCGCGGAAGCCGCTTTTGGTATAGAAAGTATTAACTGTGCGGGCAATTATCAAACAGCTTCGCGTTTTTTATTAAATAAAACAGATACGCTTCGTTCTATAGATATTTTTTTCGACCCCATTATAGATGTAGGTGTTTTGGCGACTTCGCCTTTTAATTTAATGGTTTGGGCAGATAATAGCGGTGTGCCCGGAGCTTCTATATATACTGATAGCACAGGAGGTAATTTGAGATACCCTTATTTTGCCAATAATTACCCAACTCCCGGTGTTACACAAAAAGAAAACAGATTTCTCCGGTATCAGCTTTTAACTCCGCTGATAATTGACTCGGGAAAAGTTTTTTATATAGGTATTAATCAGCTACATAATTATCCGGCAATTCCAATTGGCTTTGATATGAATACCGATTATCATGATAATTTCTTTTATAATACTAATTGCGGTGCCGGTTGGTATGTTTTTCCGGGCGATGAAGATCCGGCATACAGAGGTGCCTTAATGATGCGTCCTGTGTTTGGAGATTCGTTAAATGCCTTGGGTATTGAAAAGTATACCAATACTGTATCGGCTAATATTACCGTGTACCCAAACCCTGCGGCAGACCAGATTTTTATACAATCAGCTAATACCATAACCAAAATTGTAGTAACAGATTTATTGGGAAGCATTGTTATACAACAAGCAGAGCGTGATGCTATACAAAGCGTAAATACAGCATCTTTACAAAGCGGCGCGTACCTTATAAAAGCCTTTACAGATAAGGGACTTACCGATACCAAGAAACTGATTATTTCCAGATGATTGAAGAAGAAAAGAATTTACTTGATGAAGAGCAGGAGCTTTTTGAACACCACCGCATAACCGCCGATAAAGGACAGGCTCTTTTACGCATTGATAAATACCTGTTGCACAAACTGGCAAACGCGTCGCGCACCAAAATACAGGCTGCCGCCGATGGAGGCAATATTCAGGTAAATGATAAGTCGGTAAAATCAAGTTATAAGGTAAAACCATTGGATGTAATTACGATACTCCTACCCCACCCTCCAAAGAACTTTGAGCTTATTCCGCAAAACATTCCGCTTAATATCATGTATGAAGATGATGATATTATGATTGTGAATAAACCCGCCGGAATGGTGGTTCACCCTGCCTTCGGGCATGATGACGGCACGTTGGTAAACGCTTTGTTGTATCATTTCAACAACCTTCCACACGCGCAAAGTAAAGTGGGCACTGATATTTATGCGCCACGTCCCGGTTTAGTGCATCGTATAGATAAAAATACTTCAGGTATTTTAATTGTTGCCAAAAATGAGATTGCTTTAACCTTACTTGCTAAGAAATTCTTTGATCATGACCTTACCCGTAAATATGTAGCGCTTGTGTGGGGCAATGTATTAAACGACTCAGGTACCATCACAGGAAACGTTGGCAGAAATATCCGCAATAGAAAGATTATGGATGTGTTTACCGACGAGACTCAGGGCAAACACGCCGTTACACATTATAAAGTATTAGAGCGTTTTGGGTATGTAACCTTGGTTGAATGCACGCTCGAAACAGGCCGTACACATCAGATACGTGTACACATGAAATCAATAGGGCATCGTATTTTTAATGATGTGGATTATGGAGGAGAGCAAATATTAAAAGGAACTAAAACAGCAACCTATAAAAAGTTTATTGAAAATTGTTTTGCTCTGTGTCCGAGACAGGCACTACATGCCAAGTTATTAGAGATTGAACATCCGGCTACTAAAAAGATAATGAAGTTTGAAAGCGAATTGCCCGATGACATGAAAAGTTTATTAGACAAGTGGAGAAACTATGCCACACATAAAACTTATGAGGAAGATTAACGATTTGATTATTGACAATTTATTTATTTTGTCATTCCAAGTGAAACGAGGAATCTCCCCGGCAATTAGATTCTCCACGGAGTTTATCCTGAGAAAGGAAGGGTTCAGAATGACAAATTGTAACTAACCAAATTGTATATTATAAATGGCAATTGATACTATTGAAGTAATAGGGAAACGCATAAGTACCCTGAAAGCTGATGGAGTGAGCAGCTTTGTGATAATACCCACCGCGTCTAACTGGAAACTTAACCTGCTGTTTGCCTGGCTTTTTTTATGGACGCTTAGCGGATGTATTGTGCTGTTTAATTATTTTACACTTACCAACACCAACATAAAACTGGTAGTAATAGTATGGCTTGGCTTTTGGGCTTACTTTGAGTTTACAACCGCCAGGGCTTTTATGTTTAAGAAATTTGGGAAAGAAAAGATTTGGATAAAAGGCAGCACGTTTAATTATTGGCGAGATGTGGCAGGGCGCGGAAAAAAATTAGAATTTGAAACTGACCTGATTAAAGATTTGAAACTGATTGAAAAGAACAAAAAAGATTTCTTTACGTTTATGAGTGATTCTTTTTGGGTAATAGGCACAGAGAGTATTTCTTTTACGTATGGCGCAAAGATATATAGGCTGGGTGTGCAGTTAGATGAAGCTGATGCTAAAGAATTGCTCAAGCAAATTAAGCATGCTTTAAAGGGTTAATTTACCACATCTCCGCGCAGTTTGCGGAAACGCTTGCGGGCTTCTACCGTATACACACTGCTTGGGTATTTGGTCAACACCTCTTGATAAGTAGCTTTAGCCTTTTCTATATCCTTTAGGTTATATTGGTATATCTCCGCCATTTTAAACAGCGCATCGTCGCCATATATATCTTCACCATAAGCATCTACCACCCGTTGGTATGCTTCTAAAGCTTCTTTATATTTACCTTGTTGCGCAAATACCTGCGCTTTTTTATAATAAATATCATCTGCCAGGCTGTGGTTATCAAACAAAATATTAATGGAGTCCATACGCTGCAAGCCCTCGGTGGTTTTGTGCTGCAACAATAACAAATCTGCCGAAGCAAACATTTGCAGCGGAACTATATTTGTATCAATACCAATAGCATCAGAAATTACGAGTGATAAATCCATGGCATCATTGGCAATTAGTTTAGAAGTAGCACCTTTAAGTACATCCAGCTGAGCCTTTGCCCATTTAAAATCTCCGGTATAGAAAGCTATTTTAGCGTTGCGGAACTTTGCCTCCTGTCCGATTGGTTCATATTTATAAGCCTTTTCAACCTGAGAATAAAGGAGGGACGCATCCCAAACTTCGTTATTAATTAATAGCAAATCGCCCAAATCAAGCTTCAATTCAGCCGCCGAAGCTTTATCAATACCGGGTGTATTAAGCACTTCGTTCAGCATATCAATTGCCTCTTGAACCTTATTCAAATAAAACCCCTGCAACACAGCCAGTTTGTGCACCATACTAACACTAAGCTGATTATAACCAAACTGCTTGATGGTAGTTTTTAGTTTTTGTTCTACATCCGTTAAATCTGTTTGTGTATAATTTCTCTGTTTAATTATTTTTTCAAACTGAGCATTGGCGGACTCTACACAAGCCTGCGAGTAATTAAAATTATCTTTTCCTAAGCTAATTACATAATCGTAACATTTTTGAGCCGTTTCAAAATCTTCGTTCAACACACAGAGTTTCCCTAAATTCATCACACGAAAACCTTCTTCTTTCTGGCGCTTATCAAGGGCTTTAGAATGCACAAAAGCGCCCTCAAAATCTTTTTGCTGAATAAGTATATAAATTAAAAAATCATAATACACTATCTTATCCGGATATTGCTGTATACGTCTTTGCAACTCTTCTTTTAGTATGGGGTTATTAAAACCACCCTTTTCATCATCATAACCCAAACTATTTTGCAGTTGCATTTCTACATCCTGCAAATTGGTTTCTTTATATCCTATTTCATCCAAATACTCATTAATCATGCTTCTTGTATCGCCCAAAGCTTTATATACATCAGCTAATTCATTAAAGAAAGGATACACGTGTATGTTATATTTTCTGCCCTTTTTATAGGCTTCAATAGCATACCCATATTCTTTAACGCTGCTAAACGCTTTACCCAATTCAAGTATTTGAGATATATCAGGGCTTAACTCTTTAATAGCTTTCACGTATTGGTCTTTTGCTTTGCTTAAGTTGCTGTCTGCCTTATAAACCTGACCTAAATCAACGTAATACGATAATATATCGGGAGACGATTTTAACTGCCGTTTGGTTATTTTCTCGGCTTTTTTAAAATCTTTTACGGCAAGCAAACATTTAAAATACGGAACGTAATAAGTAGCAGGCGTTTTATCATACAAATTTTCATAGTAAATAATTGCCTTGCCATAATCTTTACTTTGAAAAAACTGGTCGGCTAATTGTTCTTCCGTACTCTTTTGAGCAAGTACAGATAATCCAACAAATAAAATGGTAATGAGATATAAATTTCTCAAATTAAAAAGATTTACGGTTTAGTTTCAGTATCCCAAACGCTTTGTGTAATCTGATCATCATCTTTATAAAAAACAACCTGACCAAAATCAAACTGTTTCTTCTTATATACCCACGTTTCATCTCCCCGAACTACTGTTCTTCTTATTTCAACAAAACCTTTTCCGGGTATAATTTCTTCTGTTACCCCCTCCTTATATTTTGCCGATGAAGAATTTGTTTCCTTTTTAGCGACTAGTGTATTTGTTGGAGTTACAGATGTAGTAATTCCATTTAAATTTTTTTGAGCCAAAGCTAATTTACCTGTCGCGTAGGCATCATTAGGTTTGTATGTAAGCGCTTCAGTATAAGCGGTAACAGCATCCTGGTATTGTTTAAACTTCATGGCGTTATCGCCACGGTCTTTGGCCGCTTTGTATTGTAATTCGCTTCCTCCCAACTGCTGACGTATCGTGTTTTTAGCTTTTCCTTTTTCTTTATCGTCATCATCCTTCTTTTTAGCGGCAGCGTCGGCATCGGCTTTTGCTTTCGCATCTTCGTCCGCTTTCTTTTTAGCTTCCGCATCAGCTTTTGCTTTTGCTTTCGCATCTTCATCCGCTTTCTTCTTAGCATCGGCATCAGCTTTCGCTTTTGCTTCGGCATCTAATTTTGCTCTGGCTTCCGCATCCGCTTTTGCCTTTGCATCAGCAAGAGCTTTGGACTTCGCATCTTCGTCTGCTTTCTTTTTAGCTTCCGCATCAGCTTTTACTTTTGCTTTCGCATCTTCATCCGCTTTCTTCTTAGCTTCCGCATCGGCTTTGGCTTTTGCTTCGGCATCTAATTTTGCTCTGGCTTCCGCATCCGCTTTTGCCTTTGCATCAGCAAGAGCTTTGGACTTCGCATCTTCGTCTGCTTTCTTTTTAGCTTCCGCATCAGCTTTGGCTTTAGCGTCTTCATCCGCTTTTTTCTTGGCAGCGGCGTCAGCATCAGCCTTTGCTTTGGCGTCCGCATCGGCTTTCGCTTTTGCGGCTGCATCAGCGGCAGCTTTGGCTTTAGCGTCTTCATCCGCTTTCTTCTTAGCGGCGGCGTCCGCGTCAGCCTTTGCTTTGGCGTCCGCATCGGCTTTCGTTTTGGCGGCTGCATCAGCGGCAGCTTTGGCTTTAGCATCTTCATCCGCTTTCTTCTTAGCGGCGGCATCAGCATCAGCCTTTGCTTTGGCATCAGCATCTGCTTTCGCTTTTGCAGCTGCATCAGCGGCAGCTTTGGCTTTAGCATCTTCATCCGCTTTCTTCTTAGCGGCGGCGTCAGCATCAGCCTTTGCTTTGGCATCAGCATCTGCTTTCGCTTTTGCGGCTGCATCAGCGGCAGCTTTGGCTTTAGCATCTTCATCCGCTTTCTTCTTAGCGGCGGCATCAGCATCAGCCTTTGCTTTGGCATCAGCATCTGCTTTCGCTTTTGCGGCTGCATCAGCGGCAGCTTTGGCTTTTGCGTCTTCATCCGCCTTCTTCTTAGCGGCGGCGTCAGCATCAGCCTTTGCTTTGGCGTCCGCATCGGCTTTCGCTTTTGCGGCTGCATCAGCGGCAACTTTGGCTTTAGCATCTTCATCCGCTTTCTTCTTAGCGGCGGCGTCAGCATCAGCCTTTGCTTTGGCGTCCGCATCGGCTTTCGCTTTTGCGGCTGCATCAGCGGCAGCTTTGGCTTTAGCATCTTCATCCGCTTTCTTCTTAGCGGCGGCATCAGCATCAGCCTTTGCTTTGGCATCAGCATCTGCTTTCGCTTTTGCGGCT